>ENA-ORXM01000648-ORXM01000648.1-marine-metagenome-genome-assembly--contig:-NODE-648-length-57843-cov-4.272790_pt1 | contig 57843 bp, 46 predicted proteins | sample MGYA00237867_ERZ511480 | MGnify/ENA primary metagenome ERZ511480 (study PRJEB26309, sample SAMN06266103) | marine metagenome | isolation source: Algal blade | place: United Kingdom:Sidmouth, United...
CTCAGCTAGGAGCATGAGGGGAGATTTTCTTTTGGCGTGAGTACTTTCTCTTTTGTCTGAACTAGGATTGGTAGGATGGAAGGATTATAGGATGGTTTTTGCTACGCAAAAATTAATAAAAAAATTTAATTCATGCTGTCAAAATACTTTTAGCCTGGCAGCTTATTAACATATAAAAAATTTAAATGGTGATTGTTAAAAGGTAAAGAGAAAAGCTTTTAAACAGTTTGATCACTTTAAACTTTTCTCTTTACAATTCACAGTTTTATCTTTTATAAAGACGCATCCTCCCAAACGCAGACTCCTGATGAAAATCAGGAACATCTCCATCTGGCCTTTTCCAACTCAACCATTTTGCAGCAGTCCCATTGTGATTATATTCTGCTCTAAAGATTCCCATACAAAGAGTGTTGTCCTCTAGAACTAGATCATTGCTTTTCAACCAATCCATCGATAATTTACCTTCGAGTAAATAGCCTTTGTCATCATAACCTAATGCAATTTCCAAAGCCGATTTTGGAATACTCCATTCTGATTTTATTTCACCATCAAAAGTAGCTTTGGAATCGAACAACCTTCCACTCGCATCCATCTCAAAAGAATAATAGGTACCATTAGCCGCAGCTAAAAAAATCTCCACCCGATCAGAATTTAAAACATAACTTTCATCTTTCTTGACGCGATCATCAAGATATAGATCTGAGTCTTTCACGTTAAAACAGAAGTATAGAAAGTCCTTGTCATAGACTGCTTTAAAAGTTGTTTCATCCTTGACAGTTACCTCTTCCCAATGGTAGATCAGTTGGATAAGGTTTTTGTTTTTCTTCCAAGTTTTATCTTCCTTGCCATCAATCTCAATTTTTGCAGTAGCATTTTTTTTGTTGATAACAGGATAGGAACTAATAGGATTTGCTTTATTGTAAAAAACAAAATTGCATGAGGATAACAGGTGCAATACCCAAAAAAGAAAAAGCACTATAATTGAACGCATAACGACAAAAAACTTAAATGACTTAAATGTTTGAAATTGAATATACAGCTAGCGCATTGAATTCTTATATGATCTTGAACACGTTTACATTACCAACTTATAATTTCCTTATATGGTTCAAAAAAACCCACTCTCTCCATTCAGAAAAAGTGGGCTTATATTTTCAACTGTCAATGCCGAAGGCATCCCTTTGGACTGACATCCGACATCTGACAACTAATTTACGCTTTATCATCAACCTCTTCAAACTCTACATCCTCTGCTTCTTGCGTCACGTCTGAAGCAGCATCTCCTTCGTTCTCGGCACCACCTGCATCAGCAGTTGCACCTTCTCCGCTTGCCTCTTGTTGTGCTTGATAAATGTCTTGAGAAGCCGCTTGCCATGAAGCGTTCAACTTTTCAGAAGCCGCGTCAACAGCAGCAATGTCTCCAGACTTGTGTGCTTCTTTTAAAGCAGCAACATCATCTTCGATTGCTTGCTTCTTGTCAGCAGGTATCTTGTCACCAAACTCTTTGATCTGCTTTTCCGTTTGGAAGATCAAAGAATCCGCAGCGTTCATTTTATCCACAGTTTCTCTTGCAGATTTATCAGCGTCAGCATTCGCTTCAGCCTCAGCCTTCATCTTTGCAATTTCTTCTTTTGATAAACCTGTCGAAGCTTCGATTCTGATGTTTTGTTCTTTACCAGTACCTTTGTCCTTTGATGTAACCGTAAGGATACCATCTGTGTTCATGTCAAAAGTAACCTCGATCTGAGGCACCCCTCTTGGCGCTGGAGGAATACCATCCAAGATAAATCTTCCTACAGTTCTATTATCTTTAGCCATTGGTCTTTCTCCTTGTAAGATGTGAATCTCAACTGAAGGCTGATTCTCAGCGGCTGTAGAGTATATCTTAGATTTCTTTGCAGGAATGGTTGTGTTTGAATCGATGACTACATCGTAAACACCACCCATTGTTTCAATACCAAGTGATAAAGGTGTTACATCCAAAAGAACAATATCACCAGTATAATCTCCTGACATTACACCACCTTGAATTGATGCGCCTAGTGCAACAACCTCATCCGGATTTACGGATTTGTTAGGTGCTTTGCCAAAGAACTTTTCTACCGCTTCTTGGATCGCAGGGATTCTTGTAGAACCTCCAACCAAGATTACTTCATCGATATCAGACTTTGACAAACCTGCATCTTTAAGTGCAGCTGCGCAAGGCTTCAATGTCCTAGCGATCAAGTCATCCGCTAATTTTTCAAACTGTGCTCTGCTTAATTTTAAAGACAAGTGCTTTGGTACACCATCAACTGCAGTTACGTATGGTAGCGTAATTTCTGTTTCAGTTGTAGATGACAATTCGATTTTTGCTTTCTCAGCAGCCTCTTTCAATCTTTGTAAAGCCATAGGATCCTTCTTTAGGTCTATGTTTTCTTGCTTTTTGAAAGCGTCTGCTAAATGCTCTATGATCAATTGATCAAAATCATCACCACCTAAGTGTGTATCACCATTGGTAGACTTTACTTCAAATACACCATCTCCTAATTCTAGGATAGAAATATCAAAAGTACCACCACCAAGGTCAAATACAGCAATCGTAGAATCTTGTCCTTGCTTATCTAAACCATAAGCCAAAGCTGCTGCAGTAGGCTCATTTATAATTCTCTTTACTGTCAAACCAGCAACTTCGCCAGCTTCTTTTGTAGCTTGTCTCTGAGAGTCATTGAAATATGCCGGAACAGTAATTACTGCTTCAGTTACTTCTTGACCTAGATAATCTTCAGCCACCTTTTTCATCTTTTGTAATACCATCGCAGAAATCTCTTGCGGCGTATACTTTCGGCCATCAATTTCTACTCTAGCCGTATCATTATCGCCCTTGATAACTTTGTACGGCATTCTTGCAGCTTCTTTAGAAGACTCTGAATATCTACCACCCATGAATCTCTTGATAGAAGCGATTGTTCTAGTTGGATTGGTGATGGCCTGTCTCTTTGCAGGATCACCCACCTTTCTCTCTCCACTTTCCATGAAAGCCACTACTGAAGGCGTTGTTCTTTTTCCTTCGTCATTAGGGATTACAACTGGCTCATTACCTTCCATTACGGCAACGCAAGAGTTTGTTGTTCCTAAATCAATTCCAATAATTTTACCCATATTATGAATTTTTAGTTTAAAGTTTTAAAATTGAATGCTTCAAATCTGTAAGTTTTAGCCACTTTCGGTTTGAAACATATTATATACATACCTATAGTATCAATGTGCGTACCATCTCGGATTTTGTGCCAAAATGATGGAATTAAGCCTCTTTGAGGCATTATTAGCTGCCAAACTTAATGGTTTGTGTCATTTTGGCAGACATTATGGCAGTTAATTTGGGAAAGAAACTTACTAGCCTAAGGCTTAGGAAACCTTAAGCTTAGTAAACCTTAGGCTTAGGAAACCTAAAACTCCCCACATCCTCATTAAATAGCATGAAATTCAATATTTGTTATTTGCTTAAATAAAATTGAACGATAAAATTTTTAAATTCGTCCTATCGTTAAAACACAATAACCTAAGTAAACCTATTTATGAGATTACAATTCCTTTTAATTCAGCTTCTATCTACGCTCATTCTTTCATTAACTTTAGTATCATGTCAATCCGAGCCTTCTGCTTCAGCGCAGAACGAAGTGAAACAAAATACTTCAAATAATGACACAGCAACTAAGGATAATGCAACCACTGCGGACTTGACTGATGTGCCTGATGGATTGAAAGAACTCGTAAAAAAAGCGGTAGCGAGAGCGTACGTGCCTACCTCCGTAAAAGCTAATTTTGGTTCTGGTTATTGGCATTTAGGTGCTGCAGTTAATACCAGTAAACCGGGTGATAGATCTGGTTATGAAGGAATCTGGTTTAAATTGGATGAAAATCAACTCATGACCGTGGGTCAAAACGAAAAAAATCTATACCAAGGCGCTTGGACGTGGGATGAAGAAAAAGCACAAATCACATTCATGGCTCCTTTACAAGATGATTGGTGGATCAATGAATGGAAAACCATAAATAGAGGAGACCTATATATATGTATGGGAAATACAGAAAGAAATCCCAAAAGTACTCAGTTCAAACTAGTTAGAAAACATGAAAAGGTAACCGGAGAATAATCATAAGTGTCAACGTTTCTCTAAACTTTTCTTTTTGTGAAATGTTTGTTTTTACATAGCCAAAATAAATATCTTGCAAATCAAATTTAACTTAACCGTTTTTTTCTTGGTCTTTCTATGGGGTTGTAAAAATAACAGCCCTGCAGAGACAAGCATTGTTGAAAAAACTCCGGCCAATCCTACTCAAAGTGATGCTAGACCTGACTGGGTCAAAAACGCCTCAATCTATCAAGTAAACCTTCAACAATATACCAATGAAGGCACTTTCAATAGCTTTAAACCACATATTGCACGTTTAAAAGACATGGGTGTACAAGTTATTCTGTTAATGCCTATTTTTTCTAAAACCAATAATACCAAATCAAAACCTACAGACTTTTACAATGAGGTCTTGGATTTTAGATCTGTTGATGAATCCCTTGGGACAATGGACGATTTTCAGAATCTTGTTAAGGAAATCCATAGATCTGGAATGTACGTCGTATTAGAGTGCCCCTTTCATCACACGGCAAGAGCACACGCGTGGCAAAAAAATCAAAAGGGCTTTTATAAAGCTGAAAAAGACAATGATCCATCGCTTAATCTTTCCGATATGAAATTAAGGAAGAAAATCTTTTCTGATCTAAATTTTTGGATGGACCAACAAAATTTAGATGGTATTTGTGTTGACAATTCAGACCGCATGCCTGAAGATTTTTTGGAAGCACTGAGAAGCAAAGTCTGTATCAAGAAAAATGAATTATTGATCTTTGATGCTAATATAAATAGTCAAGAAAATTCACAGAATTTTGTGGAATTTGATAACGCACTCTTTAGAGTTTTAACAGGTGTCGCCAATGGGAAACGAAACGCTTTGCAACTTGCAAAAATTTTAAGTTCAAAGAATAAAAATAAACTGTATTGCAATTTTACTTCAAATGATTTTTACAATCGAAATGGCTCAGAATTCAACAGGCTAGGAGATGCCATTAAAGCCATGGCAGTACTAACCACAACGTTGCCTGGTATACCATTGGTCTATTCTGGACAAGAAGAGCCATCCCGAAAGATTTTATCTCTAGACAATACAGATAAAATCAATTTTAAAGATTATGAGTACATGGATTTTTATAGAAGTTTACTCTCTCTAAAAACGAAAAATAAAGCAATCTGGAATGGGAAATTTGGAGGCCCGCTAGAAAGAATAAATACTACTGCTGATGAATCAGTTTTTGCTTTTACTAGAAAAAAAGACGGAGATCAAGTAGTGGTCATCGTCAATTTATCTGGTGATCCAAAGATGGTCAAATTCAAAAGCAAAGGCTTCGAAGGGGATTACTTAAATGTATTTGGCAACAGCACGCTCAGCTTAAATTCAGATACTAATTTAAATTTGAGGGCTTGGGATTATTTGGTGTTGTCTAATAAGTAATAAAGGAGTTGTCAGATGTCAGATGTCAGATGTCAGTTGTATTTTTTTAGCAACGATTCCTTGATTCTAAGTTCAAGTTCTTTATCAGCTACCAATGTTTTAAGAGCTTTATTTTCTCTTCTCAGTTTCTGTAATTCAGCATTTTCTTGCTTATTAACCTTCTTTAAACATAAGCCTTCAGGGCCATGTTCTTCTAGTATTTGCATCCAATTACGAACAGAAGTTAACGAAAGATCATAACGGCGCTGAGTTCTAGCTCTACCTCATTGCTTGAAGTAATTAATGATTTCTAATTTTTGATTTTTGTCGTAACGCTTGTTGTATTTGCTCATTATTATTACAATTTAAAAAATAAATCTAAATTGTAACAAGCTCTCCAGTTTAATAGGGGGCTAAAAAAAACCACCGACATCTGACATCCGCCAACAGACATTTAGCTAGCTAATAACCATCTCCCCAAACAAACCACCCGTACTTATCCTTACAATCCCATCCGTTCTAGTAAAAGGCACACTTTTTCCATCTATCGTAACACTTTTCATTTTTTCAGACACACCATAAATTTGGTATAAATAGTTTTTGTAGGGAAGTTTATACAAGCCAAAAGATTTAGTCTTGCCGACTATTTTCTTTTTACTTGAATTAAACTCAAACTGAATTTCTTTGTATTCATCTGCTAAGTAATCATATCCTTCGCCTTTGTCTTCATAGTACCAACTTTCAAAATTATCCTCTGAAAGATAAATTCGTAACTGCAATTGATTTACTTTTTCTTTGGTGTGTTGTCTAATAGGATGCATTGGAATGACAGACCCGGCCTTTGCAAACACCGGAATTCTTTCAGTTGACAATTTGATCTTATGTGATTTGCCACCCTCAAATACTTCGCCTGTTTTGAAATCCAACCAAGTACCTTTTGGAAGGTAAATGTTTTGAGTTTTTGCTTTGGGTCTTATGACTGCAGAAACAAGCAAATGCTCTCCAAATAGAAAATCTCTTTCGACTTTAACCAATTTTTTGTCAGATTGGTCTTCAAAAATTAAACTTCTGATCATTGGTTTACCTTCGATCACATAATCATTGAAAGTAGAGTAGATGTATGGCAATAACTTGTATCTGAATTCTATGGCTTTTCTTGTTAGCTTGGTTGTTTCTTCACCAAATGCCCAAGGCTCTTGATCCAATCTCTCGGTTTCTTTTAAAACTTCTGGATTATCTTCAATACCAGCAGATCCATCTTCTCTGTTGCCGATGGAATGTACTCTGAAGAAAGGATGAAATACGGACATTTGAAGCCACCTGGTCATTAATTCTGGCGTAGGTTGATCAACAAATCCGCCGATGTCAGAACCAACGAAAGAAAAACCACTAAGACTCATTCTTTGGCTCTGAGTATTGGCCAATTGAAGTTGCTCCCATGTGGCAAGATTATCACCAGTCCATACAGAGGCATATCTTTGTCCTCCAGAATAAGTCGCTCTTGTAAGAACGAAAGGCCTCTTATCTTTTCTTAATTTTTTCAATCCTTTAAAAGTAGCCCGACTCATTTGCATGCCATAAATATTATGAGCACGCTTATGATTTGATGGATTGCCTTCCATGTGATGCATGACTTCATCTGGAAAAGTTTTAGAATTTACCTTAAAAACGGCAGGCTCATTCATGTCATTCCAAAATCCACTGACATCTAATTTGTTATATAACTCTTTGTATAATTTGCCCCACCATTTACGCACCTTTTTATTGGTATAATCTGGGAAGACACAATTTTCTGGCCATACGGGACCTATCATTAAATTGCCATCCGTTCTTCTGCAAAAATATCCTTTTTCCATGCCTTCTTTGTAAATAGAATAATCTTCATCTACTTTTATTCCTGGATCGATCATAACAACCGTATCAAAACCTTTGTCCTTTATTTTGGCGATCACTTTTTTCAGATTAGGAAATAGCTTTTTACTCCAAGTAAAACACCTGAAACCATCCATGTAATCGATGTCTAAATATATTGCATCGCAGGGGATCTTTTTATCTCTGAATTTTTTTGCCAAATTTAAGACCCTTTTCTCAGGATAATAAGACCAACGGCATTGATGAAAGCCAAGTCCCCACATAGGAGGCAATTCTGGTGTACCTGTGAGTAGGGTATATCTCTGTGCAACTTCATTTAAATCAGGTCCTAAAATAAAGTAATAGTTTAATTCACCTCCTTCTGCAGAAAAACTAAGTTCATTCTTGTTTTTACTATCAAAGTCAAAGAAACTCCTATGACTGTTGTCGAAAAATATTCCATAAGCTATCCCGTTTTTAAGACCATAAAAAAAAGGAACTGACTTATAAATGGGATCTGTTTTTGGACCATAAGCAAATGCATCTGTGTTCCAATTTTCTAATTTCTTTTTCCTAAGATTTAAAGAACAGCTCTTGTCTCCCAAGCCAAAAAAGTGTTCTGATTTTGTTATTCTTTTTTGTAAGGATACATGATTATTTCCTTTAAGAATTGTTGATCGATGAACGTACCCTTGCTTATCTTGTGAAATGAGTTTGCCATCAATATCATATATACGAATCCTCAAATTTTTATTTGCAACCAAAAGCCTTGCATTTGGACTAATGATCTCAATGGCATTTGATAATTCATTTACTTGTAAGGTGACCTCTGTTTTTTTGTAATGCTTTGAGATTGCATAACTAAAGTCTTTTTCAAATTCTTTAACGGCGTATCTTATTCTGATGATATGCTCATCAATAAATTCAATCTGTAATAAAATATTATTTTCTGTTTTGAATAAAATATGGTTTTTCTTCAAAACAAAAGAGGCCATTTTGCCTGGAGTGGATTCTGCATAAACGTCATCATATCGATCATGATTTGCAGTATCATTTATGTTTATAAATGTCGGTACTTTCTTTTTACTTTTTTTCATAAAACTGATCCTTTGATGGACATTAGATTATTGAAGCATTAATACGATTAAATGAAGTCTTTGTTTTGCTAAATTAACATGTGGAATCAAGATATTAAAATTTAAATACATGCAACCATTTTCCCATCTAAAAAGAGTTGATTGTCACACATTTAAATACTAATAATTTACTAAAATATAAATTATCATTTTTAATGTAGTTTACCGATTAAAGGTTTAAACTTTTATTATGTCATGATTTATAACACTTTATCATTAAATATTAAATTTTAATAAAAATTTCAATAAATTTGAAACATAAACAATCTATACCTGAATAAATGAATCGAAATACCCTCCTTCCTCTACTTGTTATCGCCTTGTTAGGATATTTAGTTTTTGGTGCCAAATACGTTGGTAATTATATGTGTGGCGTTTCAACAATTCCCTCAGCGGTGAGCGGTGCAGCAACTAATAGTTTCATGCCAACCAAAATTAAAAAAGGTTTATGGAATGTCTCAGATGATAATTCATTTCAAAGTAGCGCAGACAGTTATTTCGGATTTATCAATTCTAAGTTTGATTACATCAAACCCATAGACGATAATTTAAAGCAACATTGTACTCAAACTGCAACTTATTTGAATAATAATCCTGAAAGGAGTTTAAACATTACAGGATACTATTCAAAAGATGAAAATGATGAAAGTATTTTTCCTAATCTAGGTTTAGCTAGGGCAAATACCATCAAGGAATATATGTCCTCTTTAGGTGTCGCCAAAAATAGAATGAATACCTCCGCAGAATTGGTTGGACCTGATCGATTCAATATCAATAAACTAGAAAAAGGAATTGAATTTTCTTTTACGACTTCTTCTACCGGTACTGCAAATACTAAAGTTGATGACATAAGATCAAGGCTATTAGGAAAGCCACTGATTCTTTATTTTGGTACTGGAGAGAACTATCTCCGTCTAGATGAGGAACAGAAGAATAACATCGCTGACCTTATTTATTATCTAGACAATGTCTCTGAAAGTAGCTTAGAAATTAACGGTCATACGGACAAAAAAGGAAAGGCTGCAAAAAATATTACTTTGTCAAAAGAACGGGCTCAATACGTCAAAAACTATCTTTTTAAAAATGGTGGGATCACCATGAATAGAATGGTGACCAACGGATTTGGTGAAGAGCAACCACTGGTCAAAAATAATTCTTCTGCCAATAGAGCAAAAAATAGAAGGGTAGAGGTTATTCTTAAGTAATCGAATAACAGCAATTGAAAATCATATTAGTGTTATGAAATTTTGTGCTTCGTTGTGAAATAACTTGCTACTTAACTTTTTAAACCAAATGTTTTTGTAATCGAACAGTTTCGGATTTTATAAGGTTGACATAATTAGAGATTTCTTGATCTAATTGAGAAATTAAAAATTGGAAGTTTTTTAAATTGTTGGCCTCTGCGATCTTCTCCAATTTTTCAAAGTCCTCCGTCAATTTATCTAGTCCGACCATTGTAAATAATGGTTTTATTTTATGGCAAAGTTTTGCAGCCCTTTCTAAATCATTGTTGTCGGCTACTTCCTGCAATTTTTTAAACTCTGTATCTATGACTTCCAAAAATGTTTCAAACATATCGACAGCGTGATCAAGGTCATCTCCGTAAGCTTCGTGTAAAAAGTCACTGTTAAAACTATTGTCGAATCGAAACTTCCCACTGACTTCATTCATTGGTTTGTTATCGGTACTCAAACAGGGAGCAGCTGCTGCTGTCAACTTTCTTTCCAAATGTTGGACATAAGAAACTGCTTTTTCAAGCGATTCATTGGACGCGGCCAATTGCTCTTCAGCAAAAATACGAGCGGACCGCTCTCTCTCTAGTCGTGATTTTAATGTTTTTAAATTCATTAATTAGCCATTAAAAATTAGTGGATCGCCTATAAAAAACTATACCTTTTTGAGGACAATTATTTTTCCAAATTTTTACTTTTATTAATTTAAATCACATTTTTACTTAGAAAATACGATAAAAAAGAAGTTTGTTTTATAAATGTTGAGAAAAAAGAAGTTTGATTTGATAAATGAAAAGAGAATGACTATTTTATTGACTCAAGTCAAATATGTCGTCCATATAAGTAGGTGAAAATAAAGATCTAACTATATTCATAAAGAGAACTACTTTTCTTAAAAAGCTTATCTACCTTTTCTTGAACGGATTTATCTGGGATCAATGGTGGGGCATGATGGTCTTTAACCCTGGCATCGATCAATACACTATCTTTGCAAGACCAATGTTTGTGTTCAGTTTTTGCATGAAGGCCATAGACATCATGAGAAGGATTAGAGCGCGTGAAGGTCACCCAAACAAAGTTATTTGTGTTGGCTGCAACAAACTCAGCGTCATCGCAAATTATAATTAGAGGAATATTTTGAAAGTCGCTTTTCTCAAGCTCGGAGATCAAAGATTGAATGGATGCCTTGTTTTCACTCTGAATGGCCAAAATTCCTTTTTGAAAAAAAACAGGCTTTGAAAAACCCACTGGCAGATTCAAGTTTTCTGGAAGTTTATCGGACAAAGTTCTGATTGCCTTTCCTCTCGCTGCAATGATAACCTTTGAACCAGCGTTCCAACCAGTGCCAGAGTAATCTAGCGTGTCAATTGTTGTTTTGGTTTGAAAATGTAGGTCTCTATTCCAGTCAACTCGCTCTAGTAGGTGAGTGAAAAAATCAGGAATATTCTTACAGGATAAATTTGGTGCATCTGCCTTATTGGAAATAAAGAGGTACTTCGCCAAAGAGGTTTGACCAGAACCCAGAATTCTTGTCGCCTGAGTAAGAATTTCTTCAGGGACTTCTTCTCTAAATGGCATATATCTTTCTGAACCAATGGCCAATAGCAATGGATGTACACCAGCCGCATCAACGGCATGAATCTCGTGTATCCCTGGGAATTCTCCAGCGGTAAGCGGCTCTACCAATTGATGGATCAAATATCCAAAACTGGAATCTTCTTGCGGCGGCCTACCAACTACTGTGAAATGCCACAACGGATCCTTACGATGGTAGACTTTATGCACATCCATAACAGGAAATTCATGCGCCAGACTATAATAACCTAAGTGATCTCCAAAAGGTCCTTCTAATTTTTTTTCTTTTTTACGAATGAAACCAGTGATGCAAAAATCAGCATCATTTGAGATCACATGAGGACCGTCAAAAGAATACCTAAATCTTCTTCCTGCAAGCATTCCTGCAAAAGTCAATTCTGATAATCCCTCCGGCATCGGCATGATCGCCGAAAAAGCATTTGACGGATTTCCTCCTATAAAGATCGAAACAGGAAATGCGTCCTCAATTTCATTGTAAGCGGTATGGTGAATTCCAATGCCTCTATGCAATTGGTAATGCATGCCTATTTCTTTATTCAACTCATAATCATTGCCGGAGAGCTGAATCCTATACATCCCTAAATTGGATTCCATAATATTTTTGGAGCCCGGTGGCAAAGTAAAAACTTGGGGGAGCGTGACAAACCCACCACCATCCATTGGCCATGATTTTAGCTGAGGTAGTTTGTCTATGGTCGTCTCTCCGTACTTAACAGGGATAGATAGTCGAGTCTTTTTTGGCAGAGCTTTCAAGGCAGTGAAAGGAGCAGAAAGGAATGCAGTTGGCTTTTTTAAAAAAGCAGCAGGGTCAGCCTTCAATTCGATGACCTTCTTGATCTTTGGAATCGTCTTTCTAAAAATATATTCCGTCCTTTCTATCGTACCATATATATTGCTGATGGCTTGGAAGGGGCTATTTTTGACCTTTTCAAATAATAACGCAGGACCCTTAGCATCATAAATTCTTCTGTGGATTTCTGCCATTTCTAAATTAGCATCCACTTCCTCTTTCACTCGAATAAGTTTTCCTGCTCTTTCGAGGTCATCGGCACAATCACGTAAACTTTTATAATGCATCTATTAATTCAGTTATATAATGTGTAAATATCCTAAAAAAGATACTTCCAAAGGATTTAGATCATACTTGTTTGACTTGCGTCGAAAATCAGTGCTTATAAATGTGGAAAACTTTTTATATAAAACACAAAATCCATGTTTTGGTTTGCAATTCAAGTTGTACATTTGCAACACTTCGAACTATTAATCAACAGATGAAGCAATATCTGGATTTACTTTCTTATGTTTTAGCAGAAGGTACTGACAAATCTGACAGAACTGGTACGGGTACCAAATCTGTTTTTGGTGGACAAATCAAATTTGACCTTTCAAAAGGGTTTCCACTACTTACCACAAAAAAACTACACCTAAAGTCAATAATTTTTGAATTGCTCTGGTTTCTGAAAGGAGACACAAATGTCAAATACCTACAAGAAAACGGTGTAAGGATATGGAATGAATGGGCCGATGAGAATGGGGATCTCGGGCCTATTTATGGAAAACAATGGAGATCATGGGAAGGTGCCGACGGCAAAACTTATGATCAGATCCAAATGGCCATTGATCTCATCAAGAACAATCCTGATTCTCGGAGAATTATTGTCAATGCTTGGAATGTGGGGGATCTTCCAGATATGAAGCTGAGTCCTTGTCATTGTTTGTTTCAATTTTATGTCGCTGATGGCAAGCTATCTTGCCAGTTGTACCAAAGATCAGCGGACATTTTTCTAGGTGTGCCATTTAACATTGCCTCTTACGCATTATTAACCATGATGATGGCTCAAGTTTGTGGACTAGAAGCAGGCACTTTCGTACATACCTTTGGAGACCTTCATTTGTATTCAAATCACATGGATCAGGCAAAAGTTCAGCTCTCTAGAACGCCTATGACCTTGGCAACCATGAAATTGAATCCAAGTGTCAAAGATATTGATGGATTTAGCATTGAAGATTTTGAATTGATCGGCTATAAAAGCCATCCACATATCAAAGCCAAAGTCGCTGTATAACAATATGTTATGCCTGCCGTATGTAGCTTAAGTGAGAGAACTAAAACGCATCATATTCATTGACATTATTGCTATTAAGCTCGCTCTATTTAGAAACAATCTAAATAGATATACATATATAGTGCTTATTGGTAATGAGAGTATGTAGTTATATATTTGCGCTGACAAAATTGTGACAAAAAGAAATGTTCAATTCTGTCCATTAAAAATCAGATAATAAACGATAACATAATGATTTGTAAATCATTGAATTTAAAAGTTTTCTTCTTCTTACTTTTTGTACCCTTTCTTCAATTACATGCCGAAGGAGATATTAAACTTGGTAAGACTCTTTTCAAAGCAAACTGCGCGCAATGTCACAATAAGAACATGAAAGATGATCTTACAGGGCCAGCACTTGGTGGTGTCCAAGAGAGATGGGAGGGAAGAGATGAAGTGCTCTATTCTTGGATCAGAAACTCACAAGCAGTAATTGCATCTGGTGATGAATATGCTGTCAACTTGTACAACAAGTGGAACAAGTCAGTTATGAATCCTTTTACAAATCTAAAAGATGAAGAAATAGAATCAATCCTGGCTTATGTAGATTGTATGTATGATGGTTCTTGTGTTCCTAATAATGCTGTTGTAGTGACGGGAGCTACAGGTAGTGGTTCTTCAGCGGGAGCTGTAAATAATACTTTGCTTTACGGCGTTCTCGCATTAATACTCGGACTATTGGCGTTGATTCTCGCACGAACCATTGCAAATCTCAATTATCTAAAACTTGTCAAAGAAGGAAATGCACCTGCATCTAGAGGTACAGTGGCAGATATACTTACTTCAAAAGGGGTTATCGGTTTCTTAGTATTTTCTTTGATCGTATTTGCAGGCTATACTACCGTTAATAATGCTGTTGATTTAAATAGACAACAGGGCTACGCTCCAGAACAACCCATAAACTTTTCTCACGCAACACATGCAGGTGTCCAAAAAATAGATTGTCAATATTGCCATGATGGTGCAAGAAGATCTAAACACTCTGTTATACCAGCTGCCAATACTTGTATGAATTGTCACAAAGCAGTTGAAAAAGGTACAAAATTTGGAACCGCAGAGATCACAAAGATTTATGCTTCAGTTGGTTATGATCCCAATACCAAAACTTACATTGAAGACATAGAAAATGTTGAGTGGGATACTTTAAAAGCGGTTTATACCAAGTGGATAGAAGCTAATTACAGAAAAGATAACGGCATAGAAGAAGATTCAGAGTTGAGAAAGGAAGGGACTAGAGTTATCTCAGAACAATGGGATGGTATTGTTTATTCATTGACAACAGATCAAAAGAAAGACTTGTACGGACCTATTCCTTGGGTAAGAATACACAATCTGCCTGATCATGCTTATTTCAGTCACAAGCAGCACGTAACAGTTGGAGGGGTTGAATGCCAAACTTGCCACGGACCAGTAGAAGCGATGGATCTGGTCTATCAGTATTCTCCTTTGTCGATGGGATGGTGTATCAATTGCCACAGAGAGACTGAAGTAAAATTTGCTAATAATGATTATTACGATTCTTATGAAATGTATCATGAAGAGATTGCAAATAAGGAAAGAGAGAAGGTGACTGTAGAGGAAATTGGTGGATTGGAATGCCAGAAGTGTCACTATTAAAAAGTTATAAAAGAATTCAAACTTATATATGAAAAATCAGCTGGATAATTGGGTAGGTATCTCGGACAAAAATAATGATCCGGAGGTTCAAGAACTCGCAAAAAGTGAGTTTGTAGGATTACCTATTGCGGAAACTTTGTCAAGTGAGAATCTTGGAGAATCCGTTACTGCCAACCGTAGAGATTTTCTTAAGTATCTTGGATTTGGTGTTGGTGCAGCAGCATTAGCTAGTTGCGAAACTCCAATAAGAAAAGCAATACCATACGTAACAAAACCTGATACGATCGTTCCTGGGGTAGCTTCATATTATGCTTCTACTTTTGTAAGTGGAGGTGATGTTTGTCCTATTTTGGTGAAAACCAGAGAAGGACGACCTATCAAAATCGAAGGAAACCCGATGTCAAAAATGACTGGAGGTGGAACATCTGCAAGAGCTCAAGCTTCAGTTTTAGACCTTTATGATATCAATAGATTTAAGTCGGCTAGCACTTCTAAAGACGGGTCTTTCGAAGCTTCAACTTGGGATGATATCGACAAAGCAATAGGTGCAACCTTGAGCGCTGGATCTAACATAAGAATTCTTTGCAATACTGTTATGAGTCCTACAACTAAAAAAGTATTTGCAGAATTTCAACAGGCTTACCCTAATACAAAGGTTGTTACTTATGACCCTGTTTCTTCTTCAGCAATGCTTCAAGCAAATGAAGAGAATTTTGGAATGAAAGTAGTTCCAAATTATCATTTCGATAAAGCTCAAACAATCGTAAGTTTTGGTGCGGACTTTTTGGGAACTTGGATTTCTCCAGTGGAATTCGCAAAAGATTATATAAAGAATAGAAAGATAAAAGATACTTCAAAGGCCAAAATGTCTTGGCACGTGCAAGTAGAATCAGGTATGAGCATGACTGGCTCAAACGCTGATAATAGAATTTTGATAAGACCTTCGGAGCAAGGTGTTGCAATTGCAGCCTTACTTTCAGCTTTAGGAGGAAGCGCTAGTTCTTCTGGCTTAAATGCAAAAGCTGCAGCAGCAATAACGCAAGTTGCAAAAGAATTGCAAGCAAATGCAGGCAAAGCTTTAGTTGTTTCTAATTCTAACAACAAAGCAGAACAAATGATGATCAACAAGATCAACAATATTTTAGGATCTTATGGAAGTACCATTGATTTTGGTGCATACTCGATGCAAAGAGAAGGTATTGATTCTGAGGTTCAGGGTTTGATCGGAGAAATGGATGCCGGTTCTGTTGATGCTCTTTTCGTTTGGAATGCAAACCCTGTATATGAGCTTCCTAATGGTAGTGCTTTTGCAAAAGCAATGTCAAAAGTTAAAACAAGGGTATCTTTTGCTGGCTCTAATGATGAAACAACAGCCCAATGTAATTATAGTACTCCTACAAATCACTTCTTAGAATCATGGGGTGATGTTGAAGCTAAAAAGGGTTCTTACTCTTTGGTACAACCGACTATTTCACCATTGTTTGATACGAGACAGGGAGAGACATCTTTTTTAACTTGGGCAAAAAGTCCAGTGGTTGATTATTATGATTACTTGAAAGCTTCTTGGGAGGCTATGGCAAGTGCTGCAGGATTTTTATCAGGTAGATCTTTTTGGGATGAAACGTTACACAATGGTGTTTATGAATCACAAGTAGGAGCCTCTGGGACTGGTTTTACGGATGCAGCAGGTGGTTCTATAACTAAACCGAATACTTCGGGCGTAGAAATAAGTTTTTACGAAAGTATCGGTGTAGGATCAGGAAACTACGCAAATAACCCTTGGCTACAAGAAATGCCAGACCCAGTCATGCGAACAACTTGGGGGAACTATCTAGCAGTACCCATCAACTGGGATGAAGCCGCAGGAAGGTTTAAAGGATTTAATGGTTCTGGAACCAAGACCGTAAAAGGTATTGCAGATATAATGGATGTTTCATTGGGAGGCGTTGAACACAAATTCTCTGTAGTTCCACAATTTGGACAAGCTGCAAGTACAGCTTCTATTGCTATCGGCTATGGAAGATCTGTAGTTGGTAGAGCTGGTTCAGGAATAGGAAATAATGTATATCCATGGATGCAAATTGATGCAGATGGAAATACACAATATTGGGCGAAAGGTGCAGAGATCTCTGGTATAGTAGGGGAAGATGAAAAGTTTCCATGTGTTCAGTATCACCATACTTTTGGTGTCACAGGTACTTATGAAGGAGAGACAGTTAATGTGGATGAAGTTGATATCGTTCCTATAGGTAAAGGTTATCAAGGGGGTATCACAGACAGATCTGTTGTTTACCATGATAATCTTGACAATATTGATGGTCTTGTAGCTAAGATCAAGAAGAAAAGAGACTTCGCAAATCACTTGAATTCCAAGACTCTATATCCTTTTGATGAATATACAAAGGAAATATATTCCCAAGGTCATCACTGGGGAATGCATATTGATATGAATGCTTGTATTGGATGCGGTGCTTGCACTGTTTCTTGTATGGCAGAAAATAATGTCCCAGTAGTAGGAGCAAATGAAGTATCGAGACATCATGAGATGACTTGGTTAAGAATTGATAGATACTATTACGGAGAAGCTGAAAATCCTAACGTGGTTTATCAGCCTGTTATGTGTCAACATTGTGATAATGCACCTTGTGAGAACGTTTGTCCTGTTAACGCGACAAACCACTCTTCTGAAGGATTGAATCAGATGGCGTACAACAGGTGTGTAGGTACAAGATACTGCGCAAACAACTGTCCATTTAAAGTAAGAAGATTCAACTGGTTAGATTTCACAACTGCGGATTTATTCGGTGCAAACCAAAATTCTATCAACGGAGAAGAGCCTGCTTATTATGCAGATAATTTGACTAGAATGGTATTGAATCCTGATGTAACAGTAAGATCTAGAGGAGTTATTGAAAAGTGTAGTTTCTGTGTTCAGAGAATTCAACAAGGTAAGCTTACCGCTAAAGCGGAAGGAAGAAGATTACATGATGCGGATGTAAAGACTGCTTGTCAAACAGCATGTACTGTTGGAGCAATCACATTTGGAGATATGAACAATCATAAAGGCGAGGTTTATAAGGCGACAGAATCACCACTGGTATACAGAATGCTAGAAGAGGTCAACGTTCAGTCATCCGTATATTATCAAGCCAAAGTGAATAATAAAAAAGAATTAAAAGATGCATAACAGCATTTTATTATAAAATTTTAAACTGTAAAATGAGCCACGCAGTAGTTTCAAGAATAAGAGAACCTTTAATAACGGGTAACAAATCGTACCACGATATTACAGAGGACTTGGTCGGGCCAACGGAGAAAGCACCTGGTTTATCGTGGGTAATTGCTCTAATGATATCGCTAGGTTTTTTAAGCTTAGGAGTATTCTGTATTCTTTGGACCATATGGTTCGGAATCGGAGCCTGGAACCTGAATAGAACCATTGGATGGGGATGGGATATTACCAACTTCGTATGGTGGATCGGTATCGGTCATGCGGGTACGTTGATCTCAGCCATTCTATTATTGTTTAGACAGAAATGGAGAACAGGTGTAAACAGAGCAGCAGAGGCAATGACCATATTTGCCGTTTTATGTGCTGCATTGTTCCCAGGTATTCACGTAGGTAGAATGTGGGTTGTATTCTTTTTCTTTCCATATCCAAATACAAGAGGACCTTTATGGGTGAACTTCAATTCTCCACTTCTTTGGGATTTATTCGCCATATCAACTTACTTTACTGTTTCACTTTTATTTTGGTACACTGGCTTGGTACCTGATTTTGCAACAGTAAGAGATAGAGCAAAAGGCATTAGAAAGAAGATATACAACTTCCTTTCATTTGGTTGGACAGGTTCAGCAAAGCACTGGCAAAGATGGGAATACCTATCATTGGTATTAGCTGGAATTGCGACACCTTTGGTACTTTCTGTACACACCATTGTAAGTTTTGATTTCGCCACTTCAGTTATACCTGGATGGCACACAACTATATTCCCTCCATACTTTGTGGCAGGAGCGATTTTTTCTGGATTTGCCATGGTATTAACCTTGATGCTGATCACGAGAAAAGTATTGCACTTAGAAGACTACATTACAATAGAACACATTGAGTCTATGAACAAGGTAATCCTGGCAACAGGATCTATTGTCGGTGTGGCATATTTGACGGAGCTTTTTGTTGCTTGGTATTCGCAATATCCTTACGAACAATTTGCATTCTTTAATAGAGCATTGGGACCCTATTATTGGTCTTATTGGGGTATGATGGCTTGTAATGTAATTACACCTCAATTATTCTGGTCTAGAAAAATTAGAAGATCTATCTTCTTGACATTCTTGCTTTCTATCGTAGTAAATATCGGTATGTGGTTTGAACGATTTGTGATCATTGCCACAACTTTAGCGAGAGATTATTTGCCTTCATCCTGGTCTTATTATGTACCAACATGGGTAGAGATCGGAATTTTCTTAGGGACGATGGGTATTTTCTTTACGCTGTATTTGATTTTTACAAGAGTAGCACCAGTTGTTGCCATTGCAGAAATTAAAGCAATCCTTAAAACGGGTGGAGATCAATATGTTGGACCAAATGCACCAGAGCATGGACACCATGATCATTCTCATGCACACGCAGGAGGAGATGATCACAAGCATGAACACACTGATGATCATCACGGATTGCACGGTGGAGATGACAAAGGGATCGATCCAAAGTTGGGTGGCGCTGGCACAATTGCACCATTGGTTTCAACACCAAAAGAAAAGTTGCAAGATTCAGCAGGCTATGATGCCTCTAGAAATTATACAGGATCAAAAGATGATCTAACTAAAATTGAAGGCATTGGAACAAAAGTTCAAGGTTTGCTAAATGATGCAGGAATCTTCACTTGGTTACAGTTGTCAAGAGCTGAAGAATCTTTTATAAAAACAGTACTAGAGAAAGCTGGTGGCGTGTACGCATCAATGAAACCAGGCACTTGGGCAAAGCAAGCGGAAATGGCACATGAAGGAAAATGGGATGCCCTGAAGAAGTGGCAAGATGAATTGGACGGCGGTGTCTAATTTATAAGAATATCTAGACGAATTAAAATTAATAACGCTATTGATCTCAATGGCAAAAGGATATAAAAATGGTATCAAAAAATAGAGAAGTTCTTTACGGCTTGTACAACGACGAAGAAGAGTTGTTGGATGCTATTAAGGTTGCCAACAAGGATCACCTTGAGATAATGGATGTATTTACACCATTTCCAGTTCACGGTTTGGATCCACTATTAGGTTTGAAGGAATCAAGACTTCACCAAGCGGGATTCGTGTATGGAGCTATAGGTACTCTGACGGCATTTTTATTTATGTCTTGGGTATTTACTAGAGATTGGCCAGTAATATTTGGTGGTAAGCCTTATTGGTCTGTACCAGCTTTTATACCGATCACTTTTGAGCTTACTGTTTTGTTTTGCGCAATAGGTATGGTAGTGACTTTTTATGTTGTTTGTGGATTAGGTCCTGGGGTAACAAGCCCTTATTTGGATCCTAGAATCACAGATGATAAATTTTGTATTGCCTTCCAAACAAATGATAACAGTACTTCGGAAATCGATAACCTAAGAAACTTTTTTAGAACAACTGGAGCTTCTGAGGTAAATACCAAAGTAATTTAAAAAATAGCTTAGCGCTTAAATGATAAATCTCGATATGAGGAATTTAATATTTGTCTTTTGTTTTACAGTGATCTTGTTTGCTTCTTCTTGTTCAGATAAAGCGGGAGATTACTCTGGATCAGAATATATGCCGGACATGTATCATTCGATTGCTTATGAAGCAAATCTTTATGACTACTATTACTACAATACCTGGGGTACAGAGGACGAGTACTACAAAAGTGCTCAACCAAGAAAACCAGTAAAAGGTACGGTACCAAGAGGTGCTGCTGGAGGAACTTCTACAAAATACATGGATGGAACTTCTACAAAGAATGCCATAGCAATACCTGCGTCTGGCCACGTACCTTACTATTATGAAAATACAGAAGAAGAGAGAACGAGGGCTTCAAATGAAATGATCAACAACCCTTTTCCAATAACTGAAAAAGGCTTAGTGTCAGGTCAAACGTTGTACAATACATTCTGTGCAATTTGCCATGGTGGCGCCGGAGATGGCAATGGTTGGCTCGTAGACGAGGCTAATCCAAATGCTGTTTACCCAGCAGCTCCAGCTAATCTAATAGAAGAGAAATTTATAACAGCTTCTAATGGGCAACTGTATTTTGCGATCATGCACGGAAAAAATGTAATGGGAGCTTACGCAGATAAAATGTCGTACAAAGAAAGATGGGATGTAATTCATCACATAAGAGCACTTCAAGCAGGATCTTTAAAGAAAGAATATAATGCAAACATCAATACACTTAATAATATAGATGTTCCTTATGCCCAGGTAAAGCAAGTTGTTGAACTAGAGGATGCGCATATTGATGGCGATCATTCTAATCATGAAGGGGCAGATCATAATCACACAGATCATCATGGCGAAAGTCATGGTGCGGAACATAAAACAGATCACGACCACAGTGACGATCACAGTGGAGGACATTAAAATAATAAACCAATTAAAATCTATTTCATAGAATGAATGATTTTACGTTTACGGGAAGAGAAAGAACAACTTTCATAGGTATGATCCTTGTTGGGATCGTTTGCTTGGTAGCTACCTATTTTATAGGTGACCCTGATGCATTGCATGGACAACACACCAGATTCTGGTCAAATCTATTGCATAATTCTGTATTCTTTACAGGGATTTCATTTATCGCCCTATTCATGCTTTGTGCATTCACAACTGCTTATGCTGGCTGGCATACAGTTATGAAGAGAGTATGGGAGGCTTTTTCGCTATTCTTAATGGTTGGACTGATTTTGATGTCTATTATCGCAGTAGCTACTTATTTTGGCTTGCATCATTTATACCATTGGAATATGGATGGTATATTGGATCCAACCAACGAGGCGCTTTACGATGAGATTTTGGTCGGAAAAGCTGCTTTCCTAAATAAAAACTGGTACGCTTTAGGCACAATAATTATTCTTAGCATCTGGGTGTTTTTTGCGCTCAAATTAAGAGGCCTTTCAGTAGGAGAAGATACCAATGGGGCTAAAGGTGAATTTGAGACGCATTATAATGTTAGATGGTGGTCTGCGATCTTCATGCCCATTGCAGCTTTTTCCTCTGCAGCTTTGATCTGGCAATGGGTCATGTCCATTGATTCTCATTGGTACTCCACGATGTTTGCTTGGTATGCTACAGCATCATGGTTTGTTTCAATGCTAGCATTAACACTTATCATTCTTATTTACCTCAAATCAAGGGGTTATTACGAAAAAGTAACAGCAGAACACTTACATGATATAGGGAAGTATTTATTTGCTTTCAGTATTTTTTGGACTTATTTATGGTTTTCACAGTACATGCTTATATGGTACGCAAATGTTGGAGAAGAAACGATATATTTTCACACTAGAATAAATGAATATCCACTTGGTTTTTATGCAAACCTTGTAGTTAATTTTGTACTTCCATTTTTGGTGCTTATGAGAAATGATACCAAGAGAAAGTATGGAACATTGATATTTGTATCAGTTGTTGTGCTATTAGGACACTGGTGGGATTTCTTTTATATGATCAAACCTGGTGTTTTACACACGGCTCATGAAGTTCATGAACATGGTGGTCATGGTCATGATCACGGTCATGCGCATGACAAAATATCTGAAGCAGGCCACTCTGCATCAGAACATGGACACGACGCGGCACATGCAGCTGGAGAACATGCAGCTGAGGCAGGTCATCATGCGGCAGAATTTTTAACAGGATTTCACATACCTGGATTTTTAGAATTGGGTACAATGATAGGATTTCTTGGATTGTTCTTATTCTTTGTATTTAACAGATTGAATAGCGCCTCTTTAGAGCCTGTGAATGATCCTTTTCTTGAAGAAAGTGTACATCACCACACATAAAAGTGGGGATAGTTTAAACACTTTTAAAATGTGATTGTTAAACTTTCAATAATAATTGAAAGTATAATATTGTTATTATAAAAAAAAAGTAGAATGACTTTAATTATTTTCTTAATAGTAGCCTTGATCATGGTTATCGTTGTCCAAATAGGAAAGATAGCTGACATTAAAGGAGCGCTTGATGGTGAGGGAGAAATTCCTATGAGTGGCAATGACAGACAAGGGGTATATTTTATGATCTTCCTTGTAGGTTTTATGATATTCTGTGTCTTTTCTGCATACCACTACAGAAATTGGATGTTAGGATATGGTCCTCACGACTCTGCATCTGAGCATGGTGTAGCGTTGGATGCTCTTTTCAACACTACTTTAATATTCACTGGAATTGTTTTTGTGATTACACACATAGCTTTGTTCTGGTTCTGCCAAAAGTACAAATATAAGAAGGGAAAAAAGGCTTTATTTCTACCTCACAATAATACACTTGAGCTTTTTTGGACGGCTATACCGGCCGCTGTAATGTGCTTTTTGGTTGTGAAAGGATTGACAGTTTGGAATTCAGTTATGGCTGATACCAATGAAGAATATATGGAGATAGAAGCAATGGGTCAACAATTCAACTGGATGATCAGATATCCAGGAGGGGACAATCTGCTAGGAGAAAGAAATTATAGATTAATAGATGGAAATGACCCTTTCGGGCAAAATTGGGAAGATGAAAAGAATTTAGATGATTTTCATCCGTCAGAAATTGTGTTGCCTGTTGATAAGACAATAAGAGTCAGAATTACAGCAAAAGACGTATTGCACAATTTCGATCTACCACACTTCAGGGTAAAGATGGATGCAATTCCTGGTTTGCCAACTTATTTTGTTTTTAAACCAACAATCACCACTGAAGAATATAGGGAGAAATTGAGACCAGTACCAGAATATAATGTTCCTGCTGATCCAGATGATCCAGACAGTCCAATGCTATGGGAAGCTTTTGATTATGAATTGGCTTGCGCCGAACTTTGCGGTAAAGGTCATTACAGTATGCGAAGAGTTGTGAGGATCGTAAGTCAGGATGAATATGATGAATGGGAGAAGAGTCAGGACTCATGGTACAACCAGTCCATAAAAGGTACGGATGCAGATCCTTTCAAAGCAAAATCTGACGAAGAACTCAAGATGCAAAAGATCTCTATGCAAAAAGAAGCTTTTATGAAATCTTTTAGTAGTGTTGAAGCTGGGCAAAATATTCGTTTGGACAATGTCAAGTTTAAATCTGGCCTTGCAGAATTAGAGCCTGATTCAAAATATGAATTAGATAATTTAATACAGGTTCTGACCGAAACTTATCCAAGCATGAAGGTAGAGTTAGCAGGTCATACTGACAATGTTGGAAATCCAGCTTCTAATCAGATCTTGTCTCAAAAAAGAGCTGAGGCTGTAAAGAATTATTTGATAGAAAATGGACAAATAGCAACAACTAGATTAAAATCAGTAGGCTATGGAGATACAGATCCAGCTGCTAGCAATGACTCTGCAGAAGGAAGACAAGAGAATAGAAGAACAGAGTGTATTATCGTTTCTAATTAAAAATAAATTATCCTATATCGGATAAATAATATAAATTATTTCAGATGGCAACTATTGCAAAAGAACATTTGACGAAAGAGGAAGTCTTAATAGAAGAGTTGGGATTTGATGATCACTTTCATGATCATCATCACGGTGACAAATACCAATCAAATTTTATCACAACATATATCTTTAGTCAAGATCATAAGATGATAGCTAAACAATTCTTGATCACAGGAATGTTTTGGGCTTTGATCGGTGCAGGAATGTCAATTATTTTTAGAATGCAACTTGGTTTTCCTGAAGAGTCCTTAGCTTGGATAAAGCCGCTCTTAGGGAAGTGGATTACCATAAATGCTGAGGGTATAGGTACACTAGCTCCAGAGTTTTATTATGCCCTGGTGACCATGCACGGGACTATAATCGTGTTCTTTGTATTAACAGCTGGATTGAGTGGAACGTTTAGTAATCTCCTAATTCCTCTTCAAATTGGAGCAAGAGATATGGCATCGCCTATGCTGAATATGTTTTCTTATTGGTTCTTCTTTTTGGCGGGATTGATAATGTTCATGTCCTTATTTCTAAGTACTGGCCCGTTTGCTGGTGGTTGGACAGCTTACCCTCCATTATCAGCATTGCCCCAGGCCTCGGAAGGCTCCGGAGCCGGAATGACTATGTGGGTAATCAGTTTGGTATTTTTTGTTGTCTCCGTATTACTAGGAGGTATTAACTATATTACTACAGTACTTAATCTTAGAACGAAAGGAATGAATATGTGGAGATTGCCTCTAACAATATGGGCTTTCTTCGTAACAGCTATACTAGGTTTATTATCATTCCCTGTACTTGTGTCCGGATTACTTTTGGTGATGTTTGATAAAGGACTAGGAACTAGTTTCTTTTTAAGTGAAATTTTCATAGGTGGTGCTCCTTTGGACCATGTTGGTGGTAGTCCAGTACTTTATCAGCATTTATTCTGGTTCTTAGGCCATCCCGAAGTATATATAATTATATTACCAGCGATGGGTCTGGTTTCTGAAGTACTATCTGTACATTCAAGAAAACCAATTTTTGGGTATAAAGCCATGGTATTCTCAATACTTGCCATTGGTTTCCTTTCATTCATCGTTTGGGCACACCACATGTTTATGTCAGGTGTCAACCCGTGGATCTCTAATTTCTTTGTATTGTTTACATTGATAATTGCGGTTCCATCAGCGGTAAAAGTATTTAATTGGATCACCACATTATATGGTGGAAATATAAGATTTACAGCCGCTTGTCTGTTTAGTATCGGATTCGTTTCGATGTTTATCTCAGGTGGTTTGACAGGTATCTTCTTAGGAAACTCTGCAATTGATATTCAAATGCACGATACATACTTTGTTGTAGCTCACTTTCATATTGTGATGGGTATTGCAGCATTCTTTGGTATGTTCGCCGGTATCTACCATTGGTTCCCTAAAATGTATGGTAAGTTTATGAATGAGACCCTTGGTAAAATTCACTTTTGGGGGACAATGATCGGAGCTTACGCGATCTTCTGGCCAATGCACTATTTGGGCATGGCTGGTGTTCCTAGGAGATATTACTTATTCTCAAACTTTGATACATTCTCTCATTTCAGTGAAATGAACAAGTTCATAACTGTTGCGGCGATCATTGTATTTGGTTTCCAAATTCTATTTGTAGTGAATTTCTTCTACAGTATCTTCAAAGGAAGAAAAGTTAAGACAAAAAATCCTTGGGGAGCTACTACTTTAGAGTGGACTACACCTATTGATGCAGGACACGGGAACTGGCCTGGCAGAATTCCAACAGTCCAAAGATGGGCTTACGATTATGGAAAAGATGGTAAAGACTTTATTTCTCAAGTTGAGCCATTAGCTGAGGGAGAAGAAGAAGTACATTAAGAAAAACTGCTTTCACTTAATTTTTTAAAAGCAAAGCAGATAAATTAATAATTAAAAGAATAATTGAGCAACAATAGTAACATAGCAACAAACAATAGATCGGCAGAAATATCTTACACTTGGTTGGAGGATCTAAGCATGCTTTTCAAGACAAAATTGTCCTTGTTGGTTTTGTTTTCAGCTGTTATGGCCTATCTCATTGTGGCTCCAACAGTATCCGTGGTAAGCATCTTCTTACTTTGTTTCGGAGGCTTTGCTATCACAGCTGCTTCAAATACATTGAATCAAGTCCTCGAAAGAGATTTTGATAAGTTGATGAAAAGAACTCAAGACAGACCTTTAGCTACAGGAAGGATGACTGTCTCAAACGCTGTTTTGATCGCTGGTTTTTTATCATTAGTAGGGACAACACTTTTAGCATTCTTAAATGTGTGGGCTTCATTGTTGGGGATGATATCTTTGATAATTTATGCATTTATATATACACCTTTGAAAAGAACCACTCCACTGTCAGTATGGATTGGTGCTATTCCAGGTGCATTACCAATGGCGATCGGAGTAGTTGCAGCTCAAGGAGAATTAACTCCGCTGGCATTCTTACTTTTTGGGATACAGTTCTTTTGGCAGTTTCCTCACTTTTGGTCAATCGCTTGGCTAGGGCATGATGACTATAGTAACGCAGGGTATAAGATGCTACCTTCAAAATCTGGTTTGCCAGATGAGGAGGTTGGATTTCAATCCTTTATTTATGCCTTGTTTTTATTACCTGTATTTGTAACAATGTTATATTTGGGAGCAGTAGGAGCTTTTGGCTTCGTTGTCTCTTTACTGTTGACAATAGGTTACATCTGGTACGCTTGGAACATGTATATAGAGAATACTAAAGAATCGGCAAAGAAGTTGATGTTTAGTTCATTTGCTTACTTGCCTTTCGTTTTGATTTTCTTATTTATTGATAAAATAATAATGTAAGAGATGGACTTAGCAGCGAAAAATGAAACATTCAAAAGATCGAAAATACATCCAAAGAAATTTGCTTTAGGAGTCGCATGTGCATCCATAGTAATGATGTTTGTAGCTTTATCTTCAGCATATATGGTTAGAGAAGCTCAAGGTAATTGGGTTGAATTTGCTATTCCAAATAAGTTCTTTTTCAGTACAGCAGCACTCTTATTAAGCAGTTTGGCTTTACACACAAGCTATTTCTTTTTTAAGAAAGAGCAGACTGTTCTTTACCGTTCATTATTGGTAACCGCATTTTTCTTGGGCTTAGCATTTGTTGCTTTTCAGTACCAAGGGTGGAACCAAATAATGGTTGAAGCTGGTTTGCCATTAGGTGCAAATCCTTCGGCAGATTTTGTTTATGCCATTACCTTTTTACATGCTGCACACGTTCTTGGGGGTTTGATCGTATTGATAATGGCGATGATTCATGCTTTTTATTTGAAGCACAGAGTCACAGATAGAAGAAAACTAAGATTCGAAATGACAATATTATACTGGCACTTTATAGATTTTCTATGGCTGTATTTGTTGCTGTTTCTTATTTTTCATAAAATGTAATTTTGAATTTGTTCGTAAAAAATTAAAAAATGGCAACAGATAGTCATGTATTAGATCCCCACGATCACGACACACATGGACATGGTGATGGTCACCATGAGCTACAAGAGGATTGGAGTGGTGGAAAAAATGTATTTGATGTAAGTTATGGTAAGCTGATGATGTGGTACTTCCTTTTATCAGATGCTTTTACCTTTGCTGGATTTTTGATCGCCTATGGATCGATAAGATTCAGTAGTCCTTCTTGGCCAGTACCAGATTTTGTATTTCAAACAGCCCCTTTTAATAATTTAGGATTAGGACACGAAGTCGGTCTGCCTTTGATATTTGTGACCTTCATGTCCTTCCTGTTGATCATAAGTTCCGTGACGATGGTAAGGGCAGTTCAAGAAGGCCATAAGGAAAATAAGAATGGTGTTGTCTTTTGGATGTTCTTAACTGTTATAGGCGGTGCTGGCTTTCTAGGTTGCCAAGCATGGGAATGGAGTAATTTAATTGGCGTAGAGCATATGACTGTCACGACTAACCCATTTGGGACACATACAAGTAGTGGCGAATACCTAGATGAAAGTGGTAATCGATCAGGTGAGACTTTTGATGTAGGAACTTCCTATTTGATACATAATATTGCTACTGAACATCACACAGAGCCTGGAGAAGAAGCTGAGTTTCATTATACAAAAACTGGAGATTTTCCTGGTGCACTGGTTGATGAAAGCGGTTATATACGTAGAAACTTTGTACTTGATGATGGTACTACAGGCTCACAAGAATTTGGTCCAATAGCGTTTGGTTCACTATTTTTCTTTATAACTGGATTTCACGGATTTCACGTTCTATCTGGTGTTGCTTTTCTGATAATAATCATGCTAAATGCAGCATCAGGAGTATATGTGAAAAGGAAAAATGGATATGAGATGGTTGAAAAAATTGGACTCTACTGGCACTTTGTCGATCTAGTTTGGGTTTTTGTTTTCTTGGTATTTTATCTTCTATAAAAACTTCTCAAATAACAATAATTTTAAAAAATAGATAATTTTTAATAAATGGCACATACAGATTCAGCAGCAGCAACAAAAGCAGTTTACGTTGGTATGGTTATCCTTGGAGTTGTAACGCTAATTGAGGTAGGAATCTCCCTATTTGGGAAAGGACATTTAGGTTCCGCCCCGACTTCTAAAATTGTTCTAGGTATAGTTGGTTTCTTGCTTATAGCATTAAGTATCTATAAAGCATACTTTATCATATTTAAGTTCATGCACATGGGAGATGAAGTAAGAGGGCTAAAACTTACCGTCTTACTACCGGTACTTCTTCTAGTTTGGGCAGTATTTGCTTTTTTTAACGAAGGGGCATCTTACAAAGAAAGAAGGGAAAAAATCTATGAAAGAAACGATAGAACGGAGTCGCCTTCTAATACCAACAATCAAACCGGTCAATTGATCAAAGAATTACCACAATTTAATAAAGAGTAAAATATGATAGGCGAGCGCGTTGTTCGCCTTTTTTTTGCAAACAATTCTTCTAACATTCTGTTTAAGATATAATGAATATTAAGACAAATAATGTTATTAAAATTCTTGCCCTTGGGTTGATTCTGGTTGTATTACCTGGCGGTGCCTGGTACTATTTGCAGATGGGACTCAATTATCAAAAGGATGCCAGATCAGAGCTAAAAGATTTTGAAACTTATGATCTTAAGCAATTATATGACATTAGTCTTGTCAATTATGATACCATAGATAGTGAAGAAAAATTGAAGCTTCTATGTTTTTTGGAAAAGGATTACCAGTCTGAGTTATTAGATAAACTCTATGATCAATTTGGTTCTTCGGGTGGTTTAGAGTTTGTGATCGTCCAACAAGATCAATCAGCAACAGAATTAGAATTCTCCGAGTACATATCTTACCTAAATGTAAAACCTGAAAAGTATATAGGTCTCAAGCAAGATTTTGGTCTACCAAGATTTACCAAGAATGATAAAGGGAACACCATCGTACAGGAGGTAAATAAGACCTCTAACTTTAAAAATAAAGAATATCCATATTTCATTCTTATGGACTTTGAAAACAAAATAAAAAACTACTACGACAGCAGAGATGAAATGCAAGTAAATAGAATGGTTGAACATATTGCGATTCTCATTCCAAAAACTGGAAGAAAGTCCAAAAAGTAAAATTTAATAACTAAAACACTTTTTTAACCGTCATCTGACATCTAACAACTGAAATGCCAACACAAGTAGACATACAATTAGAAAAGAAATTGAAGCCTATAGCATGGATTTTAACAGTCGTGGTTCTAGGTCTTGTCATTAGTATGGAACCGTTGGGTAGCTTTGTCAGAGGAAAGATAGATGTAGATTTTTCTTGGTTACCACCTTTTTATTCTACATTAAATGCTTTGGTTGCATGCTCGCTTATTTATGCGCTCGTTCAAATAAAAAACAAAAATATAGTGGGACATAAAAGAGGGATTTTTACTGCCATCGCACTTTCTATTACATTTCTTCTATGTTATGTTTTATATCATATGACAACAGAACATACAAAATTTGGGGGAGAAGGAACGATCAGAATTGTCTATCTATTTATATTGAATACGCACATTATTTTGGCTGGACTTATATTTCCATTCATATTATTTACATTCATACGTGCTTATACAAATCAATTTGAAAAACATAAAATAATGGCCAGGTGGGTCTTTCCGCTTTGGCTTTACGTAGCTGTAACAGGTCCAATAATCTATTTAATGCTTAGACCTTACTATGGACAATAACTTTAAAATTGCTTATTTTGATATATGCCTAAAGTAAAAAGACTTTTATATTTCTTCTCTTTGATCTTAACATTGAGCTTTGTTCAAATAAACACATCTTCCGCCCAGTGCCCTATGTGTAGAGTTTCTGCAGAGCAGAACTTAAAAATGGGTGGTACCGCCGGAAAAGGTCTTAACAAAGGTATCTTGTTCATGTTGGCTTGCCCATATATTATTGTCAGTACTATGGGCTTCATCTGGTACAAAAATCGTAAGAAAGAAAGCAATTGAGAAGGCATTAGCCTTAAGCTGTTATCTGTTTTATCCCAACAATGTATCATTGAAGACGATGAACGATCAGCGAAAAACCATGAACAAAACCTTAAACCTTTCCTAACCTTCCATTAACCTCCCTTAACTTTTTAACTCCGTCTTTCAGATACAATAGGGAATGCTAATAGCTAGTATGCTCTAATTGAATAACTATTTATTCACTTAAAATTCAAGATCATGAGAGCGAGAAATTTAATTTTAGGAACAGCAGTTGCAGTTTTATTATGTTTTACAAATTTGCACGCACAGTATCAAAGCCAGGGAACAGATTTCAGAATTGAGGGTTTTGGGGTCAGAACAGCTGCAAATTTTGCATCTGTAAATGTAGATGGGGTAGGAGAGGCCTTTCCTAAAACAAAGTCCATAGATGGGTTTAATTACACGGTATTTGCGGAGATCCCTTTGGTCGATGGTTTTAGTTTTCAGCCAGAGCTCTCTTACAATAAAAAAGGTTTTCGAGTAAAAGAAGGTGTCGAGCTAAGCTTATTTGGTGTTGATATTCCACTGGGATTAGAAGCACATACGGAGTTGAAATATCTAGAGGTACCACTATTGGGGAAATACACTTTGAAAAATGAAAAAGCTGGCTTATATTTTATCGCTGGTCCTTCTATTTCAATGGCTACGTCTGCTAAGTTAAAAACTAAAGCAAGGGTTCTAATAGATTTTAATTTAACTACCACTGACCTTGATCTTGGGAATGATGATTACAACAGATGGGAAGTCGCAGCTGTCGCAGGGATAGGTGGCTATGTCAATATAGGAACGACTAGATTGTTTGTCGAAAGCAGATACAATTGGGGATTAACAGATTTATTGGCTGACCCTTTGATAGACGTCCAATTAAAAAATAGAGTGCTTGGATTGGGGGTAGGCTTGCAGTTTCCGCTGTAAGCGAATAGCATATATAATATTGGGATAAACAGTAGAAAGTAAATGCTAAATTTTAGCATTTGCTTTCCTATTTAACTGTAGTTAGTAATTAAAGACATTTATACTCCTAATCCTGCGTATTTAGGGGCTAGTAGCCCACAATTCCCTAACACATTGAGACTCACAACTATTTGCCTTATATTGCAGCCTATTTATACGATAAACCATACATAAAATAATTGTAATTCATGCGTGAACATAATAATGATGGAGGGGATAATGGAACTTTTGATGAATTAGGCGTTATGCCGAGTATTCTAAAGGCTTTGGATAAGAAAAAGTATGTATCACCCACAGAGATTCAGAAGAAAGCCATCCCTTTAGTTTTGAAAAGAAATGATGTTTTAGGTTGTGCTCAAACCGGGACAGGCAAAACAGCCGCTTTCGCCATTCCTATCATACAACTCATTGAAAAAATTGATGGCAACAATAAAGGTAAGCCAAAGATAAGATCATTGATCTTGACACCAACAAGGGAGCTTGCAATACAAATTGATGAGAATATCAATGATTATAGTGAATTTACCAATATAAAACATACCGTCATTTTTGGTGGGGTAAAACAGCACAAACAAGTTGAGAGATTGCGAAGGGGAGTACACATATTGGTAGCAACACCAGGTAGACTTTTGGACTTGATCTCACAAAGATTACTCCATCTAGACGACATCAAGTTATTTGTTTTGGATGAAGCTGATAGAATGTTGGACATGGGTTTTATCAATGACATTAAGAAAGTATTGAAATTGCTTCCTGAGAAAAAACAATCATTATTTTTCTCAGCAACAATGCCTGATAATATCGTAAAGCTTTCAAGGACGATTCTGGATAAACCCATTAAAATCGAAGTGGCACCTGTATCTTCTGCTGCAGAGACGATTCAACAATATCTTTACTATACAAACAGAACATCTAAAAAAGATCTGCTATTGCATATTCTTAAAGATGAGGATATGGATCAGGTATTGATGTTTTCAAGAACGAAAAGAGGAGCGGATAGGATAGCAAGAAATCTTCAAAAGGTCAAGATCAATGCTGCGGCCATCCACGGAGACAAGAGTCAAGTACAAAGACAAAAAGCACTTAAGAAATTTAAGGAAGGGAATATTAGGGTACTAGTAGCCACTGATATCGCAGCGAGAGGAATTGACATTGATAAACTTAGTTATGTCATCAATTACGAAATTCCAAATGAGTCAGAAACTTATGTACACCGTATTGGGCGTACTGGTCGTGCTGGAGAAAATGGGGTTGCGATCTCATTATGTGAACCTGAAGAAAACGCTTATGTAAAAGATATAGAAAAGTTGATCAATAAGAGGATCAAGGTCATAAAAGATAATCCGTTTCCACAAACGGAAAAACCAATGACAGAGAGAGAAAAGAAAGAATGGAATAAAGAGAAAGCAAGAAGAAAACAAGAGTTCTTCAAAAATAGAAAAGCTAAAATGGCTAAAGGTGGTGGAAATGGCGGAAGAGGAGGACGTGGTGGTAATAGGAGACGGTGATTAGAATAATAGAACAATCGAATAATAGAACAATCGAATAATCGAATAATCGAACAATAGAACAATCAAACAATCGAACTTTGATCTAGAACTACTTTTACATTTTTGCCAAAGGCATCGCTCCTGGACAAATTTTTAATTTTAGGCATAGACATTAAGCCAATGGCAAATAGCCAAAAGCTAATGGCTTTCTACATATCCAAAAGCCAAAAGCATCCATCCTACGATAAAAAATAATCCACCGATTGGCGTAAGTGGTCCGGCTATCAATGAAGGATTCCATCCAATTAAACTTGCTGTTGCCAAGACATAAAGTGATCCACTGAAGCAAAGGATGCCAACGGCAAAGAATATAATACTGAACTTTCTGTTACGTGCTTTGATTCGATTGCCAAGAGCCATAACACCTAGCATGGCCAAACTATGATAGAAATGATATTGAACGCCAGTTTTATAAATAGCAAGGCTTGATTCTGTCAGGTTGTTTTTTAAAAAATGCGCGCCAAAGGCTCCCAGAACTACCCCCAAGGCACCAATCATTCCAACCAGTAAAAATTCGTTTTTTTCCTTCATGGGCTACACTTATAAAGACCAATCAATTGTTTTTTTGCCTGCTTTCTTCAATAACTCATTTGCCGTTGAAAAATGTGCACAGCCTTGAAAACGATTTCCAGCCAAAGGAGAAGGGTGTGCGGATTCTAGAACAAAATGTTTATCTGTATCTATAAATTCTTTTTTCGCTTTCGCAAAATTACCCCAGAGCATGAATACTATACCTTCCTTTTCTTCAGATAATTTTTTGATGACCGCATTGGTAAAGTCTTGCCAGCCTATTTTTTTATGGGAACCCGCTTGCTTATGTTCGACAGTCAACATGGCGTTCAATAAAAATACCCCTTGCGCAGCCCAAGGACTTAAATCTCCATGATCCGGTATGTCAAAGTTTAAATCTCGCTGAAGCTCTTTATAGACATTCTTCAACGAAGCAGGCACTCTTATTCCTTTGGGGACGGAAAAGGACAACCCCATCGCTTGGCCTGGCCCATGGTACGGATCCTGTCCAAGGATCACAACTTTCACGGTATCCAATGGTGTTGAATTGAAGGCATTGAAAATTTGAGCACCTTTTGGATAGATCACCTTTCCAGCCTTTTTTTCAGCCAACAAAAAAAACTTGATACCAAGAAAATATTCTTTAGTAAATTCTTCCTCCAAAAGATTTTTCCAGCCCTCTTCCATTTTTATATTTGGTGCTTGACCACTTCCACTCATAATCGTATTTTTATTTAATATCCTTTTTCAACCGCCGAAGCTCAAAGAGCGTAGGAGGTACTCCATTTTGACACTTGGTACTTGACCACTTCCACTCATACTATATTTTTATTTTAACTCTTTTTTTTAAAACCGCCGAAGCTCAAAGAGCGTAGGAGGTACTCGTCCTTCAAAATTCTTCTTCCAAAATAACCCGCTTCACTCTCCCAACTTCTCCCGTATCCAATAGCACCTTGATCCCATGTGGGTGATTGCTCGACTTTGTAAGCAGTCTTTTCACCAACCCCATAGTCAATTCACCGGACCGCTGGTGTTGCTTTTGAACAACTTCCACCAACAAACCTATTCTTACATTCGACTTTATTGTACCATCAGTTTCATCCATGCTAAAGTAGTATTTTGTCTATTTCAATTTGATAATCGTATTGTAGATCTTCTTCCAATTTGATCAATGCTTTGCCACACATTTCTATTTGTTTGTCAAACATATTTTGCAAAACCCTATTCCTTTTGATAGGCGGTCTTAATGCTTTTAGTTGTTGACAAAAGTGAAGTAATAATTCTACCTCCGTTTCTTTGTTCTTTGAATAACGAATATATTTCTTGACAGATCTCAAGATCTTACGACAAGATTTCTTGATATAGAAATAGGAAGCTTTATTTATCTCTTCAAAAGATTGCTCCACTTCTTTTTTTATACCTTCTCTATACGATTCCTCGTTATGAGATTCATATAAAAGATAAGTCAATAACTCTTTATTTTCTTTTTTAAAAACAGAGAGTTTTAAACAGATCTGCACCAATTCCTTTGGAGATTTTTCATTTAATTCCTCTTTCAGTTGCTTTACAGTGGCAGTGACCATATTTCAATTTATAATTCAATGTAGGAATTATTTGAATTACTTTATACATGGTCTCGACCATTTTAAAGTAAAAAAAGGACTTAGCATGATGTCTTCATGCGGATATATCGAAAACCAGAACAAATTGTAATTCTGCTTGTTTTTCAAGAAATTACCATCAATAATCAAATCGGATATGGACATGAAAAGAAGAGATTTTATTAAAGATTCAGCGATACTTGGACTCAGCGTAGCAAATGGAGGTTTATTAGCTACTAATTCTGGGATGTATCATGAGAATACCAAGCGAAAGATCCATAAAATCATGAATGCTGATAAGGTCAATGTGGGCACATTACCTGTGATGAGAGCTTTTGCAGGCGATCACAGGGATTATGTCTCTCCTTTTGTTCTACTTGATGAGTTTGGTCCTGTCAGCCTTAAGCCCGGCTCAGATCCACTCCGTGTGGATGCACATCCGCATGCTGGAGTGACGCCAACAACTTATTTCATTGAAGGGACAGGCCATCACAAAGACAGCTTAGATTTTGATTTTCAGATTGGAAAAGGTGACTTCATGATGTTTAATTCAGGCAAAGGCGCCATTCACATGGAAGAATCTGGAACTAAGCTATACGAAAGTGGGGGATTATATCATGGTTTTCAAATATGGTTAAATACTCCATCTAAATATAAGTTTGATGATCCTACAACTTCTGTTCACAGAATAGCTAATATGGATCTTATTCAAAATGAAAAATTCTCCATACAGGTTGTTCTGGGAGCGCTAAACGGAGCTAAGTCTGATGTTGAATTAAAATCACCAGCATTTTACTATCATGTGAAGATGAAACATGATGCAAGACTTGATATCCCAACAGATCCCAATCACAATGCATTTATGTACATGGTCAAAGGATCTTTAGAACTGGAAGGCGGTAAAATGCTGAAAGATAACCAAGTAGTCCTTTACGAAAGGGGAGAATCAGTCATAAATATGTATGCTGAATGTGAGTCTGAATTCTTAATTCTAGGGGGTCAGCCATTGAATGAAGTGGTATTTTCTTATGGTCCATTCGTTATGAATACTCGTGAACAAATAGACCAATGCATTAAAAACTACCAAAATGGTTTGATGGGAAATCCTGATTTAGTCAATAGGTAAGCAACTTTCTACCGGTTAGTTGTGTTTCGGATATAAGATTTTATAATTTTCGAAAAAAAGTAGGGTAATTTATTAAAATAATATAAATTTGCGCTGCCTTTAAGGTCCCGTAGCTCAGCCCCGATAATTCGGGACTTCGCAAATCGGATTAAATAAATGCCTTTAAGGTCCCGTAGCTCAGCCCCGATAATTCGGGACTTCGCAAATCGGATTAAATAAATGACTTTAAGGTCCCGTAGCTCAGCCCCGATAACTCGGGACTTCGCAACTAGGATTAAATAAGTGACTTTAAGGTCCCGTAGCTCAGCTGGATAGAGCAATTGACTTCTAATCAATAGGTCTCAGGTTCGAACCCTGACGGGATCACTAACAAAAGTTTAATAGATAGGTTATAAATCGTTAGATTTATGACCTTTTTATTTTAAAATGCGGATCATTTTATCTCTTTGGGGCCATGGCGATCCTGTCTAGGCGAAGAGCCGTAGTCAGCACGCCACCGCGCTCTCCACTACTATACCAAGTCCAGTGCTTCTAACCGCTGCTGCCTTGGTATACCGCTACGATCCCTTGTCCTTGTACCGCTCTTGCTGTACGCATCGCTTGGTATAAGTTGTTTGTCCGCGACAATATTTTATAATATACCAGCAAAATCTTGTTCTTAGGATATCTTTATCTACCTACTTGCCTAAGATTTAAACTGTTGGATTAGAGACTAAATTTATCATAATGACTAGATGCAGAAAAGCTAAGTTCTAGCATTTTTCATAGCTAATAGTTAAAATAGGGTTTCACCCTATTCTTAAATCTCAGCTCCACCACATAGGAGCGGGACAATCTTTTTAATTGCACATTTTTAGCAAGAGTAATATCCAAGTTTAAATTGAATTAGACTAATTCACTTACTCCCCAACATGCGGATAGTCAGTTAAATTAATTATGCTTTAATCCTTAAAAATATAATAGCGTAACTTATTTGGCCAATTTCGGCAAGTCACTAAACACCTTCCAAAAATTGCAAATGTTGAAATTGATGAGAAAATCTCTATTCTAGTGATATTATGTCAGAGACTTGACTTAGGGCTTAAGAATTAAATCAAGTGGCAAGTTGAAGCTTGTCAAAGTAAGGATTAGAATCTTAATAATATACCAGAGAGATAAGAAAAATTTCGAGAAGTTAAAGGAGCCTTCCTTATCTTGCGTGCATGAAAATACTCCACACCGCCGATTGGCATCTAGGCAAAATGTTACACAAGCAAAGCCTTGCCATAGAAATGCAGCTGTTCCTAAGCTGGCTGGTAAATTTTATAAAAGCAGAAAATATAGACTTACTCCTAGTATCTGGGGATGTATTTGATGTAGCTAATCCATCGTCTAAGGATAGAGAGATATATTTCAAGTTTTTAGGCCAGTTGCACCAGATGGGCATACGCTCCATTTTTACTGGAGGTAATCACGACTCTATTGGAGTGCTCAACGCACCTGCGGAATTGCTAGAGTACATGGGAATTACTATTGTAGGTGGCGCTACTGACCCTATCGTGAATGAGCTTATTGAAATCAAGAATTCTAAAGGAAATCTACAAGCCGTAGTTGCGGCGGTACCTTTTTTAAGAGATAAAGACTTAAGAAAATTAGATAAAAACACGGCTACCGATCGACGGGAAGCTATTAGGGAAGGGATGATGCTACATTATAAGATACTTGCCGACCACTGCGAGAAGTATAGTGGCAAAGTGCCAATTATAGCAATGGGGCATCTCTATGCAAAAGGTGCTGTATTAAGTGAGAGTGAAAGAGATATCGGTAATCAAACTGCTATTTCTGCGAGCATATTTTCTGACATTTTTGACTATGTTGCCCTCGGTCATATACATCGTCCACAGATTGTTGCTAAAAATGATTGCATCAGATATTCTGGGTCACCCATAGCATTAAGTTTCTCCGAGAAAGCAGATAATAAAGTTGTGATGTTGATTGAAACTAACGGTGCGAAGGTTGTTAAAGTGAAGTCTGTCCCCGTACCCAAACAGCGTATGCTTTCACGTATTTCTGGTGATTTAGACAGCGTAGCCCTGAAGTTGGAGGATTACAAAAGCGAAACGCAGCTGCCTGATTTTATAGAATTACTTATAAAAGCGCCAGTGTTCAGCCATAGTTTGATCATGGATATCGAATCACTTATCCTTGGATACCAAGACCAAGAAGATTTTGTTATCCTTAAGCACAGTTTTGAATTTGCTGAAAACTCCAAAAAAGTAAACGACTTTTTCGCTGAAGGTATCCAAATAGAAGAAATGAAACCAATGGATATATTCAATACTAAATTAGAGGTCGAAGAAAATATTAACGATGGAAAAAAGCAGCAGTTAAAAGAACTATTTAAGGAAATATTAATAGATATCCAACAAACCGATTAACCCAATGCGAATAGATAGAATCACTTTCAAGAATATTAATAGCTTTATAGGAGAGCATACTGTTGACTTTAGCCAGAATCCCTTAAACGATGCAGGAATCTTTGCGATAATTGGGCCGACTGGTTCGGGTAAGTCGACCTTATTAGATGTCATTACGCTAGCACTTTACAATCAAGTTCCACGCATCTCTGCAAAGAGCATTACAGATACTGTTGTCGAAGCGACAGGAAGTATACTTACTAGGAATACTGATAATGCGATGGCTAGTATTGAGTACACTACTCGTTCGGGTTCTTACATCAGCACATGGACTATTCGTAAAAATCGTAACGGTAAGCTGGTTTCACCGCATATGGACTTAGTGGATAAGAAAATTGGGAAGCCCATGGATCTGAAAAAGTCCCAGGTGCCAGGAGAGAACGAAAAAATAATAGGATTAAGTTATGACCAATTTGTCAAGTCAATAATTCTATCACAAGGAGAATTTGCAAAGTTTTTGAAAGCTAATAAAAATGATCGTGGGAATTTGCTCGAAAAGATAACAGGTACTGGTATTTACCGTGAGATAGGGGCTGCAGTTTTTGAGCGTTTTAAAGTGATGGAAAAAGATATTTCTGTAAAAAAAGACAAATCTGAATTTATTAAACTATTAGATGAAGATGCACTCAATGAGATTACCAGCCAAGTTGGGGAAGCAAAAAAATCTGTTTTGAAAATAGATGAATCCCTCAGCAATCTTTCAGAATCTAAGAGAATAAAAGAGCTCATCCTCGAAAAAAATACCCAACAGAAAGAAATAAGTGCGCATAAAGATAAACTTCTAATTGTTGAAGGCGCCTTAGTGCAGAAGCTTAAGAAACTTGATCTTCACGAAAAGTTGAATCCTTACAGGGCTAATATCGCATTATATGAGGAAGCGGATGTTAATGCTAAAACAGCCACCAGTCTAATGCAAACGCTTAAGAAAAATATACAAGTCAATGAGAAGAAACAATCTCTCGTTATGGGAAAAATGGGAGAATTAGTAGATTCGGAAGTCACCGAGAAAAATTTTAATACTAAAATGAAGGCCTTTGAAGCTCAGGTGTTGGCTATGGACCATGAGTTGAAAACATTGACGGAGCAAGGAAAAAAATTAGCTGTTGCCATTAATGAAAAGGCAGCGGAGCAGCCTTTCGAATCTGCCAAAAGAATAAGTACTAGAAGTAAAACGGCAGAATTTTTAGATATAATTAACCAACAAAAGCTTGCTCTAGAAAATCAGCTAGCGGCATTAGATTTGGATACTTCCCTAACAGGAAATACCCTCTCAGCAAAAATAGACAAAAGCCAGCTGTCGTTGGATTTTGCCAAGGAGCAATTGCAAAAGACAGAGATGTATGAAGCTGCGCTAGCCACCGATAAGTTACTGGCAGCAAATATTAAAGAAAACGAGAAAATACTTATTGATATAAAACCAAAGCTAGCGCATTCCCAAGAGCAGATAAGACAGTGGAAAGAAAATTTAAAGCATATTCGACAAAATAAAGATAAGAGCAAGGCACTCTTTGAATTAAACAACTTACGTAAAGAATTAGTAGAAGGGGAGGAGTGTCCACTTTGCGGTGCTGTACATCACCCACGTGCTGAACACCAAGAGACCGCGCCGAGTGGTTTTGACATTGAAATTAAGAAGGCTGAGTCAGCTATAGTATCCTTGGAACAAGAGCAGAAAAACCTGGAAAATCAAAACACTACTGCTACCACAGAAGCAAAGAACCTAGAAAAGCAAATAGTTGATCTAAACAAGCAAATAGAATCCATCCAAGAATGGTTTACTGCTAAGAAGGTAGTTATTTCTACCTCAGAAATTTTGATAAAGCAAGTAGAGGAGCTTATTCAACAGGTGGACAATCTCAAGCTAGGCCGTTCAAGTCTAGCGGAGTTCCAATGGCTACAAGCGACTGAAAAAGATGTGCATACACTCTCTGAGGTACTGCGTAAATACATTGCTCTTAATAAGCAACGTCAAAAACTTTTCACGGGAAAGGTAGTTACAGAGCAAACTGATAAGCTACAAGATGAATTTAGTGGAGTACTATCACTTTTGCAAAAAGATAAAAGTTTACTGTCAAAAGCGGAGGCAGACGCTACAGCCGCTTGCGCTAGAAAAGAAAAACTACACTCATCCATATGGCCACACTTACAAGACCTAGGCATTACAGACTTTGCTGCTTTGAAGCAAGCTGAATTAAAAGATAAAGAAGCTGGTAGGATTAAGGCAGAAAAGGAGGATTTTAATAAACGAAAGATCAGTCTTGAAACGCAAAGTAAATCTCTTGATGCAGAATTAGAGAATCTTCAAGCCAAAGATAAAACGAAAGATTCGCTCGGATCCATCAACCAATTCATAGCAGAAATTTCTAATAAGAAAGATAAAATGCTCGAAGAAATTGGAGCCTGGCAAAATCAAATTAAGAGCGATGATGCTAATAAAAAAGCAGTAGGAAAACTTATTAAAGAGCTAGAAAAGTTAAAAGTAGAATTGGATGACTGGGCCTTGCTCAATCGACTTATTGGTGATAAGACGGGTACGAAATTTTCTAATTATGCCCAGAATATTACCCTTAAACATCTCCTTGGTATTGCCAATCGTAGATTGACAAACCTTTTTGATCGTTACCTATTAGACATGCCTAAAGACGATGGTGAGCTCCTGATAGTTGATACTTATCAGGGCAATATCCAACGAGGAGTAAGTACGCTCTCTGGCGGAGAATCCTTTATGGTTTCGTTAGCCTTAGCTTTGAGTTTATCTGACATGGCCTCCAAAAACGTGGTTCTAGAGAGTCTCTTTATCGATGAAGGTTTCAGCACCCTCGATCCAGAAATGCTGGACCTAGCCATGAACACACTTGATAAAATTCAGTCTGAAACCCAAAAAACCGTAGGTATTATTTCCCACGTCGAATCCCTCAAGGACCGTATCGACGTCCAAATCCAACTAGACAAAAATGCCCGAGGATTCTCTACTATTCAGATTGTAGGGTAAAAGCTTTTATCAAGTGCATAGACTATCAGTTGCAGCCTTCAATTATTAAATAATTCCGTAATTTCACGCCTATGGATATAAATAATGCTATACGTCAAGGAGAACTCTTAGAAGTGATGGAATATATTGAAGCTAACCCTAAGTTAGTTGACCAAAGAGACAGTAAAGGCTTCACCCCATTAATTATGTCGACCTATTGTGAACAACTCGATATAGCTAAATATCTACTAGAGCAAGGAGCTGATATCAATGCTCAAGATGGAGCAGGCAATACAGCGCTTATGGGAGTGTGTTTTAAAGGCCACAAAGATATAGCACTTCACTTGATCAATAATGGAGCAATGCTCGATGTAGTTAACTATAACAACGCAACAGCTTTAATCTATGCCGCGACTTTCGGACAAACAGAGATTGTCGAATTACTACTTTCCAAAGGTGCAGATAAGTCCATAAAAGATAAGAGGGGTAATACTGCTTACGATCATGCGCAGTTTCAGGGAGTCCCTGCTATGATGAATTTACTGGCTGATTAGATGGGGGTTTAATATTATAGCTCAGGATTTCAAGGAATGTAGATGTGGAGGTTAGATCCCATTTGGCCTGATTTTTCAGAAAAAGTCATGACAAATTGCCTGCAAGAATTAACCCCGTTTTCAGCTCAAGGTCTAAAAAAACGGAGCAATCCAAATCTGTAAAATTATATTATCTATTTATAACTGTAATGGTTTTCCTTCTTATGAATATCCCTAATATACTCGCACAAAGTTCCCAATTCAATGTGATACAGGAAGATTATAAAGCGTAATCGTCTTCTTTTTTATTTAGAAACATTCCCACCACAGAAAACATAACTATCGGAATTACAATACAGAACATAACGCTGAAGAAATAGTAGGGAATACCAATGCCAGCCAAAGAATGCAAAAAAGCTTCGCACTTGTCAAATATTGTCTCAGCAAATGCTGTAGGTGTTTTCTTTACAACTAAATAAACACCTATGAATAAGGCTAGGTAGCCAATCTTAAACCAGTGAAAATCGGTTTTGCGATCTAAGGTAATTAACCATAGCAATGGCAAAATTAATAAATAGAGAAGCACAAAAACCAACTTATAGGACATGCCCATAATTTTCGCTAATCCTTTAAATCCTCCAACCACATAATAATGTATCATCTCAAAAAAGCCAAGTTCCGCAAAGTCCACTGTCTCCTTTTTGAAAACAATTTTAGCACGATCCTTTTCCATACCCAATTCCAACAAAGTTTCCTTATTAAATGGAAAATTTAAATGCCCTAACTTAACTGCATAGTAGAAGCCAAACATTAGCGCAAATGTCATAATCACAGAAAACAGTATACCTTTCATGATATTGATTTAGCACAAATTTAGCATTTTATTATACCAATATTTTGTGTAAAGTATTTTACTTAAAAAACTTGCCACATTTCGTTTTCAAAAATTTATCGAACGGAATCTCCTCCTGCTTTATAAATCCCTTTTTGGGCAAATCACCTTTTGCCACCATCTCTATCACCGCTACTATACTAGCCGCCGTAGTCCAAGAAATAGCACGCCAAGAATGCCCTTGAATATCTTTGTTGTAAAATGATTTACAATACTCATTTCTAAATAATCGATCACCTTTATTACCTTCCACAGCAGCATATACGATCACCACATCTTCTGCCACCGCGGGTTTAGCATTTTTTAGTATATCCTCTAGTTGCTGCTTATCTTGCTTCATATCCAACTCGTGAATCAAAAATTTCATTAAATCACAATGACCAGGATAGCGTATAGTTTTATAGTTTAGCGTATCTACCTTCTTCTCAAAAGTCTTACACATTGTCCCTAAACCACCCGAAGTATAAAACGCCTCATACTCTTTCCCATCTATAAATATTACCTCGTTTTCTTCCAACGAAGGCACCATTTTTCGCTTTCCATTGTGTATCGCCTCCGCATCATTTATGTATTCGTTGACCACCCCAGCAGGCGACCAGGTAAAGGCATAACCCATCTTGCCATTCGGATATTTCGGCAAAGCGCCCACTCGCATTTCTATCGAACGCACCTTTGTGAAATCTCTAGTCAGATCCGCCCCGATAATACCAATAATCCCAGGCGCTAAGCCACACTGCGGGGCCATCACTGATTTTGCCGTCTTACTCAACTTTTGTATATAGTCCGTCGTCGGTACATCCTCCGTCAAATCAAAATAGTGTTTCTCTAAATCATGCGCCAATTTAGCTATCGATTTATTCAGAAAGTAGGGGAGAGCAGACACCACCGCATCATGCTTTTTTAGCAAGGCCTCCATAGCCTTCTTATCCGTAACATCCGCCGCCACGACTTTGAAAGGCTGCTTATAATCATAGTGCGGCTTATCTTTATCCACCCCAGTCACCGTAAATTGTTTACTTAATAAAGTAGCTACCAACGTACCCACTTTCCCCAATCCCAGCGTCAATATCTTTTTCATATTTTAAGTTCTATTTTTTTATAAATTATATGGGCGCGTGCCCTGCTTACAGCCAACGCACACCGCGCTATACGTTTATATTCAGTAGATTGTACGTGCATTCAGCCAACCATGTTCCAGGTCTGCTCCCTTCGTCGCAGCCCTTGACCATGGGGCTTCATTCCTCGTACACCCCACTTCATACCACTCCTATCGCTCGCGCAAAAAAAAGGAATTATTTCGTCATTATAAAACACATTATCCAGATAGTGGATATTAATTATCTCACGTTAGTCCCTACAAAATATCACCAGCTTCTAATTCTCTCCTAATTCTACTTTTAGTCTAAAAATTTTGCTTCGATTACTACACCCAAGCAACAAATCAGCTTCAGTGACTGCAGTGTTTAACCACCTTAGAACAGCCCTTACGTATAACTTTACTTCGGAGCCTATTTTTACCCGTCAGAGGAGCTTCGGTGGTTAACAAAGCTAAAGCAGCCCTTTACACACAGTAGAAAGCAGCACTAAAAAGACCCGAATCTCGTTTCACCCTCGTATATAACTTTATCCCCTAAGAATACATACCTTTAACCAACAATTAAAGAAATGACATACAGAATCTTCTTCGCCGCATTAGTAGCAATATCCATCTTCGCTTGCAATAACGACGATGACCAACTGATCATTTCTTCTCCTGTAATGGAAGAAGAAATGATGATGGATTCTATGGAAATGGTGATGGATACCATAGGCATGAGCATGGATACCACAGGCATGGATATGGACACCATGCAGACCAGAAGTATTTCTTATTTAGCACTTGGTGATTCCTATACTATAGGTCAAGGTGTCGCTCAAATCCAAAGCTTTCCTTACCAATTACGAGATACACTTACCAAACTTGAGCTCAATGTTGACTCCATTAAAGTTATCGCTCGAACAGGTTGGACAACCAGTAACCTACTAGATGCTATAGAAGCAGAGTCACCTGAGTCATACGACGTAGTCTCTTTATTAATAGGTGTCAACAACCAATTTCAAAACCAATCTTACTTCAAGTTTCAAGCAGAGTTCGACTCCCTGCTTGATATATCTATCAACATTGCAGGAGGTATAGAAAACGTATTCGTAGTATCCATACCAGACTATGGCGTCACACCATTCGGATCATCGGACGCTGAAAATATTGCCGAAGCTTTGGATAATTATAATGCATTTATGAAAGGTCAATGCGAAATGCTAAATATACCTTTCATAAATGTCACCACTATCTCAAGAGAGTTAGGAGATAGTGAAGGTGCTCTTGCACCCGATAATCTGCACCCCAGCGGATTTCAGTATAGTTTATGGGTAGAGGCCATGTTAGATGTTGTTTTCCCAATTTTTGCATCTGAATAAAATATAGTTGATAAATCAGTAAATTATCTTTCTAATTATTTAGAAATTAATCTATCTAGCATAGGGTAGGTTTCTTTATGAATTTTGATAATTTTGTTTTCTGTTAGAAGTCCATTATTTAGGAAAACCAATATTTTAAGTATTGCCCTCAAGACTCAAAGAAATATTCCGCTATTTTCTCAGATTAGGTTTTGTGGCCTTTGGAGGCCCAGCTGCTCATGTAGCCATGATGGAAGAAGATCTCGTGCAACGCAAAAAGTGGCTGACCGAGCAAGAGTTCCTAGACTATATGGGAATCACAAACCTCATTCCAGGTCCCAATTCCACGGAAATGACCATGCACTGCGGATACCACCGTGCAGGTTGGAAGGGACTCTTTGTAGCAGGGGTGAGTTTTATCTTTCCAGCAGTACTATTAACTTGCATAGTAGCTATATTTTTTGAACGATACAGCGAGATTGCTTGGGTAGTGCCGATTGTAAATGGAATCAAGGCAGCAGTGATATCTTTCATCTTAGCAGCTATATTCAAGCTTGGTAGGAAAGCAGTGAAGAATATTTATTTAGCTATTCTGGGTGCAGTGGCGCTGATGGCAGGCTTTATGGGTGTCAATGAGATACTAGTAATCTTAACTGCTGGTTTATTGTCTATGCTCGTACAGGTAGCATTGAATTCCCGTGGACAATTGAACAGCTTTATATTACTACCGCTCTTCGCTACCACATTGGTCAACTACTCACACCTTAAACTTTTCTTGGTATTTCTGAAAGTAGGATTGGTGCTCTTTGGATCTGGCTACGTGTTATTTGCATACTTAGATGGTGAATTAATTGAAAACCTAGGATGGTTATCTCATGATGATCTAGTAGAGGCCATCGCAATTGGCCAGGTTACCCCTGGGCCAGTGCTTTCTACTGCGACATTTGTAGGTTATAAATTAGGAGGCATTACAGGCGCGGTGTTAGCTACTTTGGGTATCTTCCTACCTTCCTTTTTCTATGTTTTGATGCTCAATAAGTTTATTCAGAAGATGAAGGACAATATCTGGTTACGTTACTTTTTAGAAGCTGTAAATGTCGCTGCTGTTGCAGTGATGGTAGTTGTGACCTTCAAAATGGCCGAGAGTATTATTATTGATTGGCGCACTGCACTGATTTGTGGCCTCAGTATTTTCGTCTATTTTTATTTCAAGAAACTGAACACACTTTGGATTATTTTAGGTGGGGCGGTGATGGGATTTGCGTTGTCTTATATATAAGATACTCTTAAACCAGCACTTTCAAAGCTTGTTCCAAATCCTCCATCAACACTTCAGCCTCTTCCAGCCCAATATAAAATCTTACAAAACCGACTGGCAGATCAGGATTTTCTTTTCCTGGAATATCATACAGCGCAACGGCAGGTAAGACTAAAGACTCATGGCCACCCCAAGATACAGCTAAACAAAATCGAGTCAGTTTGCTAAAGAATTTCTCCATAAGTAGTCGATCAGAAGTTTTGAACTCAACCGAAAATAAACCACCACTGCCTGACATTTGACTCTTAGCCAAATCATATAGTGCATAGGTAGGATGATGCGGATAGTAGATTTTTTTGACAGCTGGGTGGGTGTCTAGAAACGAGCAAATCTTTTTTGCGCTAGTGTCCGTTTGTTTCATACGTAAGGGCAGAGTGCGCAATCCCTTAATTACCTGTGCTGCATCAGAAGGTGATATAATACCACCCAATGTCATAAACTCTCTGTGAAAAAGTTTTTGGATTATAGCAAAACTTGCACAAACAATACCGCAGACTATGTCGCTATGTCCATTGATATATTTTGTCCCCGAATGTACAACGATATCAATACCAAACTCAATAGGTCTTTGGAAAATGGGCGAAGAATAAGTGTTATCAATAATAGAAATTAGATTATGTTCTTTTGCGATGCCAGCACAAGATTTTAGATCCTGCAGTTCCATTCGCATCGAGGTTGGACTCTCTAAAAATAAAACTTTGGTATTCTCTTTAATTGCTGCCTCCATCGCGATAAGATCCTTACCATCCACAAACGTAGTATGCACCCCAAATCGTGGTAGGAAATCCATTAGCAATTTATTTGTCCAGGAATAAGCGGATTCGACACAGACAATGTGATCTCCCTGATTTACTTGCGAAATTACTGCATTTGCGATAGCGCCACTTCCACTGCTAAAAACAAGACAGTCTTCAGCTGAACACAGTGCTGCCAATTTTTTGCGCAGTATATTTACTGTAGGATTATTACCTCTCGTGTACATGTGCGTTTCAAACTCATTGCCCATAGAAGCCCTAAAAGCGTCTAAGCTTCTGAATGCGAAATTACTTGTCTGAATGATAGGAGGAGAGACAGCACCAAAGTATTGATCGCGCTCTTCGCCCAGATGATTGAGTATGTGTGAGATGTCCATCTTGTGTTTTCACCAAAGATAATCTTTTCCAATGGAACAGTTAAGTGCAGTTTTGTTTCGTTTATTCTCTCTGAAAGCACCGTAAAGAATTGCCCTTCTTCGGTGATTTTCTTTTGCTCTTTAGAATTGCTTCGGTGCCTGCAGTGGTTCTCTTTTTATTTTAAAAACCAAAAAAGCTTAGCTAAATTGAATATAGCTAAGCTTTTAAGAAAAAAATCCAATGGACTAAGTCAACTTAAGAATAAACTTATTCTTTTTCCCATTATCCACCATGATGTACTTGTCTTGTAGTAAGTGATCACTGGTAAGCATATAATCAGGATCTGAAACTTTTACCTTATTGACAGAAACAGCATTTCCTTTAAGTGCGCGCCTTGCGTCTCCTTTGCTTGAAACTATGGTCGTTTTCTCCGCTAATAATTCTATAATATTGAGGCCGCCCTCTAGAGAAGATTTTGGTATTTCAAAGCTTGGAATCTCTTCCGCTACGGTAGCTAATGCAGCAGTATCTAGTGCACGGCAAGTATCCTCATTTGCTTTGTTGTTAAATAGCAATTTAGAAACGGTAGCAGCAGATTCGTATGCTTCCTGTGAGTGCACCCGTATGGTTAATTCCTCGGCAAGAATTCTCTTTTGCTCTTTGAAGTTGTCGCTCAATTCTGCCTCCATAGCTTCCACCTCATCTTTTGTCTTGAGGGTAAAGAATCTAATGAATTTTGGTATATCCGCATCATCAGAATTCAACCAAAATTGGTAAAATTTATATGGACTGGTCATCTTTGGATCAAGCCAAATATTGCCTGCTTCAGATTTACCAAACTTACTACCGTCAGACTTGGTCAGTAATTCTGATGTAATAGCAAATGCTTTACCCTCTGCGTTTCTTCGAATAAATTCGGTACCAGAAGTAATATTACCCCACTGATCTGAACCCCCAATCTGGAGCTTGCAATCTTGGTCTTGGTAGAGGCGTTGAAAGTCATATGCCTGTAATAGTTGGTAGGAAAACTCTGTAAAGGAAAGTCCTGTTTCTAGTCTATTCTTCACAGAGTCTTTACTCATCATGTAATTCACCGTCAAGGTTTTTCCTACATCACGCAAAAAATCTAGGACATTCATGTCTTTGTAAAAGTCAAAGTTGTTGACGACAGTTGCTTTATTGTCTCCAGATTCGAAGTCTAGAAATTTGTAGAACTGTGCTTGCTGATGTGCAAGATTGCTGTCCAGTACATCGAAGGTTTTGAGTTCTCTTTCTTTAGCTTTGCCAGATGGATCTCCTATACGGCCGGTAGCACCTCCCATGAGTACGATGGGGGTGTGTCCAGATAGTTGAAATAATTTCAGGAGCATGATTTGCACAAAGTTACCTATCGTAAGTGAAGGCGCTGTTGGATCAAACCCAATGTAGCCAGTCATCTTACCTGCTTTGAGTGCTTCTTCTACGCCAGGGGTGAGGTTATTAAGTATCCCTCTCCATTCTAACTCTTCTAAAAAATCCATTTTACTTATTTTTTGCAAAGCTAACAATAAGATGTTTTTAATGCAATCAAAATTTCCTCTTCCACTCGTTCCTCTTCAACTAGTTCGTTTATCACCGTAGGCACCAATGCAGTTCTATCGTTTACAAAACACCGTAGGCACCGTAGCTTTTCTTGCGAGTGCTTTACAGTAGCTAGTTTTCGGTGCCTTCAGTGTTTTGAACGTGTGGGCGTAACTTCTTTGCCTATGGTGGTAAATTAACAGAGAGCAGTCTTAACTTTCTCTAAAAACCTAATACCTAACACCTCCTAAAAAAATGCGAGAGGGATAGAAAGCAACCGACCGCAGGAAAGGTGTCCCGTAAATTTTTTCTTTTACGGGACCGCAACGGATGTGGAGTGCTGCATAGCCCGACCTCATCCATCCTTATCAATAAACCAAAGAATTATCAAAATCACTCAAGTAAACATAAAACTCAATAATATACCAAGAACTTGGATGAGGGGTCGCCCAAAGTAACTTTATTCTATTACCTTAGCCTCACATGAATTTTCCTTACTTCATAGCTAAGAAAGTCTCGTTTTCGGGGAAGAAAAATTTTTCCCGTTTGATCATTCGTATTGCCATTGTAGCGATAGCCTTGAGCATGACGGTGATGATAGCAACAACTTCACTTATCCGAGGATTTAAGCAAGAAATCACCACTAAAATATTCGGATTCTGGGGACATATTCATATCAATGATCAGAATATTATTCGCAGTTTTGAAAGTAAGGCGGTTGATATAAATCAGACATTTTATCCTAGTCTAGGGGACCTCGGACCGATAGGGTATGATGATAGTCACAGTACGTACAACTTTCAGAATCCTACCAAGCAAACTAAAGGAGGGATCGCGCACATACAGCGCTATGGTCTAAAGGAAGGAATTCTAGAAACAGATGAGGATATAGAAGGTATCATTTTAAAGGGGATATGGGAAGATTATAATTGGCAATTTTTGGAGCGATATATGGTGGATGGTAGAGTGATCGAATTTGACGAGGAAGCGATGTCACGGGACATATTGATCTCCAATAGTACAGCCAATAGATTGCACCTCGCGGTCGGAGATAAGATTACTATGAACTTCGTCAATAACAATCAAGAGGTGAAGCGACGCATGAATATTTGTGGGATCTATAAAACGGGTCTTGAGGAATATGATAAGCGATTTGCTCTGGTAGATTTGCGGCAGGTACAACGGTTACTCGGCTGGTCAGAAGAGGAGGTCGGCGGCTTCGAAGTCTTTATTGAGAATATTGATGACTTGGATATTTTCTACTACTATCTCAATGAAGAAGTGTTGCCGATAAAGCTATATGCAGAAACTATACGTTTTAAATTTCCTGGTATTTTTGAATGGCTCGAATTGCAAAATATTAATGAAGTAGTTATCATAGTCCTGATGATAATTGTGTCTATCATTAATATGATCACCGCACTTATGATACTGATATTGGAGCGTACTACGATGATAGGCGTGCTCAAAGCAGTCGGCGAACAGGACTGGAATATTCGTAAAATTTTTCTTTATTATGCTACTTATATTATTGGGCTTGGTCTTCTGTGGGGTAACTTTATAGGAATATCTTTGTGTCTGTTACAGAAAAAATTTGGCTTTATTCGCTTAAGTGAAGAAGACTATTATATCAGTACTGCTCCCATCGCCTTAGACATGTGCACGGTGCTTTATTTAAACGTCGGGACCTTAGTGATTACGCTTATATTTATGATTATCCCTTCCTATCTGGTAACTACTGTGCAGCCGATAAAAGCACTTAGGTTTAAGTAATGTCACTTCACGGACTGGCATATAAATGGCTAGGAATAAAACGCCGAGCAGTAGGGTATAGCTTTCGTGTGCGTCTTTCGCGCTTGGCAGTTCACGGTAGAAATTTTCGACGAAATAAATCTATCGATACCAATGCAACTAGCTTTTTTGAGCATCCATTTTCCTACACTTTAGAAGGTTTTTTACAGATCCTAGACCTATTTGCATTCGGAGAAATTTACGAAACTATCACAGAATTTTTAAAGTTTCGTACACGGGCCTTGACTACAGATGAGCGGCGAATAGTAGAAACACTATTCGCAACAGGCTTGGATATTGATCGCATACGTATAGACGAACGAGCGTGGGCACCCTACATATTCGGGATGGCTTATGTGGGAGTGTATACAATCAACTATGCAGGGAAAATGTCAGAAGATTTATTCGTGCATGAGCTTATCCATCTATGGCAATATGAGCAGCGTGGTTCTGTCTACATACCTAGAGCCTTAAGCGCGCAACGTTCAAGTGCTGGATATAACTATGGAGGAGTAGAAGCTTTGAGAAGTAAGGAAGTAAATTTGTGGGTGTATAATTATGAGCAGCAAGGTGACATCCTAGCGGACTATTGGCGGGCAAAGCACAAGCGTCCAACGCGATGGAAAAATCTGGTCGGTACGACAGTACCATACTTGCCGTTGGTAAATCAACTCAAAGAGCATTCCAGTCAGAATAATTCAGATTTAGCTTAACAATGGCTGTTCCTTTTCGTAATTAACGTATGTTTGTATTTAAGGCAATATTTTTCAATAACTAAGGATCAGTTCATGATTGAGTGCTATAAGATAGTAGACAAGAAGATAGTTACGCTGAGCACACCTGAGCCTGGTTGTTGGATCAATATACATCCGCCTTTAGAAAAAATAGAGATAGAAAAGTTCGCTGAGGATAATGCTATAGAACTGGATTTTTTGATGGATTCGTTGGATATCGATGAGAGATCCCGATACGAAAAGGAAGAAGATGCTCGACTGATCTTAGTCAATGCGCCTACCATAAATAACTCCGCACCCGAAAACGAATCTCTTTACCTTACTATACCTATTGGCATCATCCTGACGCCTGATAATGTCATCACTATAAGTTCTCATAAGGAAACTGTATTGAATCGATTTCTGAATATGAAGGTCAAGAATTTTGATCCGACTAATCAGCAAAAATTTGTCCTTCTTATACTAGAGCAGATTGTGAGAGACTATCTCGCTTGCCTAAAGCAGCTCAACTATAAACGTAACGAAATAGAGAAGGAACTTTATGACAGTTCTAGAAACAGAGAGCTGAGAAGGTTATTGTCGATAGAGAAAAGTTTGGTTTATTTTGTCAATTCGCTGAGTGCAAATGACATGCTTAATCTTAAAATGAAACGAACTGACTTCCTGGATATCAGAAATAACGAGGTGCTTACAGACCTGTTTGAAGATATTATTATCGACAATGGTCAGGCTTTAGAAATGTCTAATGTATACACCAATATTTTGAATGGTACCATGGAAGCATATGCATCCATTATATCAAATAATCTTAACATCGTTATTCAGCGGCTTACGCTCGTTACGATCATTCTGATGGTACCTACATTGGTAGCCAGCTTATATGGAATGAATGTGAAACTACCCTTCAAGAATAATGAATATGCGTTTTATTTCATTATAGTATTCTCTCTCGTAGTTAGTTTGTTATTAGCTTGGTTCTTCCGAAGAAAGAGATTATTCTAATTGTATTTCAAGGGCTTACGTCTAGTTACTTATAATTATTTTGTTTACAGATTAAGTCACACTGTAAAAGGGCTTATCCACAATAATTTATTTTTTTATTTCAACTAAAATATTGATAACAAGTGACTTATGTTATTTATCCACATTTTGTGGATAACTTACATTAAGAATAAAGCCAATATTTTAGCTACATTTGTCATTACTTAGACGGCAAGTTTAAATGCAAAATAAACTCCAGATTTATGTCTCTACTATAGAGCGAACCCCTTCTGGTACATCAAATTTATATTACAATTGAGACCCTAATATCTCCTCGAGTAATAGCTGTTTTATTTACAAAGAGTAAGTCCATGCTGACTGCTTTATCGAACTATTATTAAACTATTTTAACACTTAAAGAATGTCAACTACTACCACTGAACCTATCTTACAAGATAACCCCAACAGGTTTGTTCTTTTTCCAATCGAACATGACGATATCTGGCAATGGTATAAAGCTTCGCAGGCATGTATCTGGACAGCTGAGGAGATAGATTTGTCAACTGATCTTGTCCACTGGGAAGGATTAAAAGATGATGAGAAACACTTCATCAAGCACGTGCTTGCCTTTTTTGCTGCAAGTGATGGTATTGTAAATGAGAACTTAGCTGAGAACTTCGTTTCTGAAGTACAGTACACAGAAGCAAAATTCTTCTACGGATTTCAGATTATGATGGAAAATATCCACTCTGAAACGTACTCTTTATTGATCGATACATACATAAAAGATAATCTAGAGAAAGATAAACTTTTCAATGCTATCGAGACTATGGATTGCGTGAAAAAGAAAGCAGATTGGGCGCTTAGGTGGATAGACAATGGAAGTTTCGCAGAACGTCTAGTAGCTTTTGCAGCAGTTGAAGGTATCTTCTTTTCTGGCTCATTTTGTTCCATATTTTGGTTGAAGAAGCGCGGATTGATGCCTGGATTGACATTTTCCAATGAATTGATCTCTAGAGATGAAGGAATGCATTGCGATTTTGCCTGCTTATTGTATAACGATCACGTTATGAATAAGTTAAAACCTGGCGTTATCGAAGGAATTATCCTAGATGCTGTTAAAATAGAGAAAGAATTTGTGTCCGATGCACTACCTGTGCGTCTTATAGGTATGAATGCAGAATCTATGTGCCAATACATAGAGTTTGTAGCAGATAGACTTCTTGTGGCACTTAATCTCCCACGCCACTTCAATGCTGAAAATCCATTTGACTGGATGGATATGATATCCCTACAAGGTAAAACGAATTTCTTCGAAAAGCGAGTTGGTGATTACCAAAAATCTGGTGTTATGGCTGATAGAGCAGATCAGAAGTTCTCCCTCGATGAAGATTTTTAAGCATTTTTTTTCAATACGATTACAATTAATTTTTTAATACCAAATATCAATAACCATGGAAGTAATAAAAAGAAGCGGGAAGAGAGAAGGCGTCTCATTCGACAAGATTACCGCTAGAATCAAAAAGTTGTGCTATGGACTAGACCATAACTTTGTGAACCACTTAGCGATTACCAAAAAAGTAATTCAAGGTTTGTACGACGGGGTTACTACTTCAGAACTGGATAATCTTGCAGCAGAAACTGCAGCGACGATGGCTACAGATCACCCAGATTATTCTCTTTTAGCAGCTAGAATTGCTATATCTAATCTACAGAAAAGTACGGATAAGTCTTTCTTCAGATCCATGAAGAAGCTTTACAATTATATAGATCCTAAAACTAACCAAAAAGCTGGCCTTATAGGAGACTCCACATTTGCAATAATCAAAGCGAATAAAGACAGATTGGACTCTGCTATAATATACGATAGAGATTGCAATTTTGACTATTTCGGGTTCAAAACTTTGGAGCGTTCTTACTTATTGAGAGCGGATGGAAAGGTGGTGGAAAGACCACAGCACATGTTGATGCGTACCGCCATTGGTATTCATGGTGAAGATATTGACGCTGCTATAGAGACATATGACTTGATGTCCGAGAAATGGTTTATACATGCAACACCTACCTTGTTCAATGCAGGTACGCCGAAGCCACAGCTTTCTTCTTGCTTCCTACTTTCGACCACAGAGGACAGTATCCCAGGTATATTTGAGACTTTGACACGTTGCGCCAAGATTTCTCAATCTGCAGGTGGCATTGGTTTGAGCATACACAATGTAAGAGCACAAGGTAGCTACATAAAAGGCACAGGAGGTACCAGCAACGGTATAGTACCGATGCTAAAAGTATTTAACGATACGGCTCGCTACGTAGATCAAGGCGGCGGAAAGCGTAAAGGTGCTTTTGCGGTTTACTTAGAGCCATGGCATGCAGATATTATTGACTTCCTTGACTTGAAGAAAAATCATGGTGCTGAGGAGCGTAGAGCGAGAGATTTATTTTATGCGATGTGGATCTCAGATTTATTTATGGAACGCGTAAAGGCAGATGGACAATGGTCGCTTTTCGACCCGAATGAATGTCCAGGTTTGTACGATGCATTCGGTGGAGAATTCGAAGCACTTTACCACAAGTATGAAGAAGAAGGTAAAGCTCGAAAAACGATGAAAGCACAGGAGCTTTGGTTTGCAATCTTAGAGAGCCAAATCGAAACAGGTACACCTTATATTCTATATAAGGACGCTGCCAATAAGAAGAGTAATCAGAAAAATCTTGGTACCATTAGATCTAGTAATCTATGTACAGAGATCATGGAATACACTGCCAAAGATGAAGTTGCAGTTTGTAACCTCGCTTCTATTTCCTTGCCAAAGTTTGTAGTGGACAAGAAGTTTGACTTTGAAAAGCTAAAAAATATTGCCCGTATAGTTACCCGTAATCTTAACAAGATTATCGATATAAATTACTACCCAATACCAGAAGCGAAAAATAGTAATATGCGTCATCGCCCGATTGGTATCGGTGTGCAGGGTTTAGCGGATGCGTTTATCATGATGGGCTTTCCATTCGATAGCGATGAAGCAAAGCAGCTTAATAAGCATATTTTCGAAACAATTTACTACGGTTCTCTTGAAGAGTCTAATGCACTTGCCGAAAGAGACGGAGCATATCAGACTTACGAAGGATCGCCGGTTAGTCAAGGCGAACTACAATATGACATGTGGGGTGTTACTCCATCTGATATGTGGGATTGGGCTTCGATGAAGAAAAAAATAAAGAAGCATGGTGTGCGCAATAGTTTACTGCTAGCTCCAATGCCGACAGCCTCTACATCTCAGATCTTGGGTAATAACGAATGTTTCGAGCCCTACACAGCTAATATTTACACAAGAAGAACTTTGTCTGGCGAGTACATTATCGTAAACAAACATTTGCTAAAAGATTTGATTAGCCTTGGATTATGGGATGATGATATGAAGCAGCAGTTGATGGTAAACAATGGTTCTGTACAAAATATAGAAGGCATTCCACAGGAGCTAAAAGATATGTACAAGACAGCATACGAATTGAGTCAGAAAGTACTGATCGATATGTCAGCTGATAGAGGTGCTTTTATCTGCCAGTCGCAGAGTCTAAATCTCTTCGTTGAGAGTCCAAATTTCGGAAAGCTATCTTCTATGCACTTTTACGGATGGCAAAAAGGTTTGAAGACAGGTATGTATTATCTCCGTTCTAAGGCAGCTGTCGATCCGATAAAATTTACTGTAAGCGAAGAGTTGAGAAAATCTCACAGTGATGAGAAAAAACTTAACGATGGCATTATCATGCAAGGGAAAAATGGTGAAACTACTACTAACACACAGAATGCAGTAGCTGAAGCGCAAACTTGTAGTTTGGATGATCCAGATTGTCTTATGTGTGGTGCGTAATCTAGCATTAAGATTATTAAATATATTTTTAAAAGAAAACCTTCGTCTCTTGACGAAGGTTTTTTAGTGCGTATATAGGGATGTTCGTAAGAAGATTAAACTGAAGAACCATAGGGAGTTAATCAAAATTTAAGGGTTTGGATTACTCCATTTTTCTAAATTTTTCGCTAAAAACTGGGTAATTCTTGTTGGCAATTTGTCATGATTTTTTCCAAAAAAATCACGCCAAATTGGTTCTAACTCTGATGATAATCCTG
>ENA-ORXM01000649-ORXM01000649.1-marine-metagenome-genome-assembly--contig:-NODE-649-length-57816-cov-3.820000_pt1 | contig 57816 bp, 51 predicted proteins | sample MGYA00237867_ERZ511480 | MGnify/ENA primary metagenome ERZ511480 (study PRJEB26309, sample SAMN06266103) | marine metagenome | isolation source: Algal blade | place: United Kingdom:Sidmouth, United...
TGGGCATTTTAAAAATGGATGTGGATGATTTAGGTAGTGTCTTTGGTAGTATTAAGGATTTTGAGCAAAATCGTAAGATTTCTAAGGCATTTAAATGGTTTTTCTTGGGTCTTGTGTTCTTGGCGATCATCGTTGGTAACGCGGCCTATCAAGCAGGAAATTTATCTGGGGCAGCTTTAGGCATGCAAGTTGTATTTCCAAATTTCAATGCATGGCAACTCGTTTTAGGATTGATCGCCATGACACTACTGTACTTTTCTAAATTCAAATCTCTCGAAAAGGTACTAATAACTTTAGTGCTTTTGATGAGTGTTTGTTTCTTGATAACCGCCATTTGTGTTAAGCCAGATCTCACTGCATTGCTCGCAGGATTCATTCCTGGTCGTTTTAGCGAATCGCATTTATTGTTAGCGTTAGGTTTAATAGGAACGACAGTGGTTCCTTACAACTTGTTTTTACACGCTTCAACGATAAAAGAAAAATACAACGATCCATCGCAGCTTTCTGATCTCCGTAGAGAATCTGCTGTATCCATCCTATTGGGAGGACTCATCTCCATGTGCATTATCATTACTTCAGCCTCTACCATCTACGGCACTGATATTGAAGTAGCTAACGCTGTGGATTTGGGAAGACAATTAGAACCACTATTAGGGTCTTGGGCAAAGTATGTGATGGGCATAGGGTTATTTGGTGCAGGGATTTCCTCCTCAATTACAGCGCCATTAGCTGCTGCGTATTGTGCGCGAGGAATTTTTAATTGGACTGCTGATGATAAGGACGTAAAGTTCCGAGGTGTGTGGTTTTTTATTTTAATTTTGGGTATCGGTTTTTCATCTTTAGGTATTAAGCCAATACAAATTATCCAAGTGGCGCAGATTGCAAATGGATTGCTCCTACCAATCATTGCCATTTTCTTATTGTACATCATGAATAAGAAAAGTTTGCTTAAAGAATATGTCAACACACCGATTAGAAATACCATGGGAATTGTTATTGTAGGATTAACTCTATTACTAGCTTTTAAAAGTTTTAATGCTGTTTTTAAATTTTTTTAAATGTCGATAGATATTAATTGTGATCTTGGAGAGGAGAATAGCGCAGCACGTGATATGCAAAAGATCGAATTTCTTTTGCACCACATTTCCACTTGCAACATTGCCTGCGGGTTTCATGCTGGTGATCCATTGACTATTCAAAAGACCATTCAGCTGGCATTAAAAAATAAGGTCGCTATAGGAGCGCATCCCTCCTACCCCGATCGAAAAAATTTCGGAAGGAGAAGTATGAAGTTATCCATGGAGGCACTGCAATCCGTGCTCGCTTATCAAATTTCAGCACTTTATGGATTGGTGAAATTGAATGGTGGAAAACTAAATCATGTCAAGTTGCACGGAGCTTTGTACCATGATGTTGCAAATTCTACAAGCTATTCAGAGGTGTTTATTTCTGTCATAAAATCCATAGATAAAAAATTAAAAATAATTGGTCCTCCTAACTCTTCATTAGGTAAATTACTGAAAGAGAATAACTTAACTTTTATTCGCGAAGGATTTATTGATAGGGTTTATACGGCTGATGTAAAATTGAAAAGTAGGTCATCAGAAAATGCTGTTATTCACGATCCCATTTTAGCACTCGAGCAGTTGATAAATATCCATTTCAATGGAAGCGTAAACTGCGAAGATGGGGTCGATAGAACCTTAGAAGTTGATACCCTTTGTATACACGGTGATCATGAAAATACAATTTCCATTTTAGGAAAAATTTCTCAATTCCTTGAAAAAGAAAACATAAGTCTTGCTGCTAATTAATGGTATTCGTTTTAAAAAATATGATTTTGGCGAACATGCAGTTCTGTTGCGGCCTGTCGATCAAGAGCAATTTTTGCCCATTCAAATTTCTAAAACGGCAGAATTTATCTACGAATTATCGGACCCTGAAATCAAAGAAGTCATAACAGGGATAGCAGATATCTGTCTCGTTCTAGAAAATAAGCAAGCTTTTAATTTTAAAAAATTGGAAGAAAACACCCCTTCTGACCCAGCGCTCAAATTGAAGCTTTTAGCAATTACTGTTGATTTTAGTCAAGGTTTAGATTGGGAAAGGGTGCAAGAATATTCTAATTTAGATAAAGAAAGTTGCATTGAATTGTTGATCAACACTACTTTCCAGTTTCAAATGTGTGGTTTTATACCAGGTTTTGTCTATTTATCAGGTCTACCCAATGTCTTGGAAATTCCTAGGCTCGGCACTCCCCGTATGAAAGTTGAACCAGGATCAATCGGGATCGGAGGAAAGCAGTTTGGTATTTATAACATAGAAAGTCCCGGTGGATGGAACATCATCGGAAAAACAGATCTTCCGTTATTTAATAAATCAAAGATACCTCCCCTCGATCTAAAGGTAGGTGATAAGATAAAACTGATAGAATTATAATGGACTTGATTAGAGTACATATAGAAAAAGCAGGACTCTTTACTTCTATCCAGGACAAAGGAAGGGACGGATTAAGATATTATGGCATCCCAAGTTCGGGCTATATGGATGCTATATCTGCTGAGCTAGCACTAAGTATTGTAGGCAATGAACCAGGTAGTTCTCTATTAGAGATCAACCAACTAGGTCCTACCTTGAGATTTGAAACATCCGCCCAAGTCGCCTTATGTGGAGGCAAGATGAATAACAATTATGAGCGGAATGTTTTGCATAAGATTCCAAGTGGGCATATCCTAAATATAGGAAGTCTAATAGAAGGCATGCGATCCTACCTTGCGGTAAGAGGCAATTGGAGAGTAAAACATGTTTTTGGTAGCAGCTCAGTCTACAGTTATGATGCTTTCAGTATCGGGAGAGTGAAGGCTGGAGATTATTTAGAAATTGAAAAAGGAAATTCAATCATTCCCACTCAAACAGCCACCACTCTAGCTATCCAAGATTTCAATTTAATTGATTCTATAAAAGTAATACCTGGACCTGAATTTGAATGGCTAAATGTCCGATCTAAAGCCGCATTTTATAAACAAGTTTTCAGCATCAGTCTTCAGAATAATCGCATGGGTGCCAAACTCACCGCTGCTCCCCTCTTTTCATCTAAGAATGAAATACCTTCCTCTGCTGTTTTTCCTGGAACGCTTCAGTTATTGCCTTCTGGGCAAATAGTGATACTCTTACAAGATGGGCAAACTACAGGTGGATATCCTAGGATTGGTATTATTCCAAAAAAAGAGTTATGGAAGTTTTGTCAGCTGAAGGCAGGACAGGAGTTTCTTTTTAAGGAGTGAGTTGAGAATTATGATTTTCAAAGTGATGATCCAAAAAAATAACATTAAAATTTTAAAATTTGAGCCAAAGGTACAAAGGACTCCTATGGAGCATCTCTTTGGGACAGTATTAGAGATAAGTTCCTAAACCGCTCCCCTACTAATTTTGGTATTTTCTCTAATGGTCTCAAAAAGATGTTCAGGTTTAAAAGGCTTGGTCATATAGGCATTCATCCCAGCATCTAAAGCGGTTTTAACATTGTCAGAGTACGCGTCTGCAGAAAGGGCAATGATAGGAATACTATTTTTAGTTTCATCTTTAAGAGCCCTAATATTTTTTGTGGTTTCAATCCCATTCATTAATGGCATTTGAATATCCATTAGGACAAGATCAAAATCTTCTTTGGCATAGAGCTCTAAAGCTTCAACACCATTGTTGGCGACTGTCGGGATCAGTTTAAGTTTTTTCAATGTATTGACGGCAACGATCTGGTTGATCGCATTATCCTCTACTAAAAGCACTCGCATTCCTTCGAGACCTTCTTTGAAGATCTTGTTTTCACTAGGACTTCTTTGGGCTACAGAAATTGGAGCACCTTTTTTAAATGGCAACGTGAAAGTGAATACTGAACCCATTCCTTCTTTTGATTCTACAAAGAGTTTTCCTCCTTGAGCATCGATCAATTTTTTTGTTATAGCCAATCCTAGTCCTGTTCCTTTTAATGAATCTTGTCTATCGTTCTCAACTTGGCTAAAGCTTTCAAAAATGAAATCTAATTTATCTGAAGGTATTCCTATTCCCGTATCGCGCACTTTAAACTCTACAACAATCCCTTCTCCTCCTTCTACTTCAAGGACTACCGTATCTAAGTAGACATAGCCTTCCTCAGTAAACTTGATCGCATTTCCCATTATGTTGATCAACATCTGATTAAGTCTCGTGCTATCTCCAATGACCAAATTATCTAATCTCCCTAGCTTTTGTTTTTGGAAGATCTCAACTTCTTTTTTAGAACGTGAATATCGCAGAGCGTCAATGGTATTATCAAGAAGCTCCTTTAGATCAAATTCATCCTCAGAGAAAGACAATTTGCCTGCTTCAATTTTTGAAAAGTCCAAGACATCATTAATGATAGACAACAAGTTTTCTCCTGAGAATTTTATGTTCTGAAGATGCTTCATCTGATTGTCTCTTGGCATTTCATCCAAAAGCAAATTAGTCAGGCCTAATACTGCATTCATCGGAGTTCTTATCTCATGAGACATAGTAGATAAAAAATCTTGCTTTGCTTGTGAAGCTTGCAAAGCTTCTACCCTAGACAATTCTATCTCGGAATTCTTTTGGATCAGTGTTTCTTTCAATAATTTCTCTTTTCGTATTGTCTCTCTTACCTTTTTATTTTGGAAGTAATAAAATAACGCTGAAAAAAGTAAGAATATCGCAAAAGCAAATATCGCTAAGGTAGAGAGCTTTTGTTTCTGAATCGTTCCTTTATCTGCAGCACTTTGCCTGCTTAATGCTGCTAATTTTTCTTTATTTTTTTGAAGTTCATATTCAATATCAACCATATTTAAAGTCCCTACAGAATTCTCTTTAAACTTGTCTGCTTCTAATGCTCTGATCTCATCGATAACTGAGAACGCCTCTTCGTAATTGGCAATATGAAATAGAATGGATTTCTTAAATTCTAAAAAATCAATCTTATCTTCAAATTTCTCAATCTTTTCATAATCGATCTGTGCCACCAATTTATACGCGCGATCATAGTTGATATATTCGTAAGCCATTTTAGATTGAAAGAATCTATACTTTTCATTATTTGATTCATTCACATATGGTAAGGCATCTTTCAAATATTTATTTGCTGTAGTAACAGCACCTTTCTTCAAAAATATGTCTACTGCAGTTGTATAAATATTGAAATAAGCAGCATTGTACTTTTCTACATTCAAGGTTTTAAGATACCTTATGGATTGCTCAATGTAACTTTCCGATTTTGGCAATTCATTTAAGCTAGCGTGTATTTCTGCCAACCTTAAATAGTCTTCACTTAAAAAATATGCCCGATCAGGTTCCCCTAACTTTTCAGAATGAGGAATCGCTTCCATGGTGTATAATATCGCTTTTTCTGGTTGCCCCATATCAAAGTAAGCCTTTGAAATATTTCCTAAAGGAATGGTCTCCAAATTATGTGCATCTGCTTTATAGCTAGCAACAGATCTAGAGAAAGCTTCTATTGCATCATCATTTTTTCCAAGATCAAGAAAAAATGTTCCTATGTAATTGTACAACTGTCCTTTTTGAGCATTGGACTCACAGAGATTAGCTTTGTCAAGCTCCATCAAATATTTAAATCTGTGCATTAACTTGTGTCCATCCTGAACCAAGGCACTCAGCTTCATTCCTATCTCACAGCAGTAGCTATTTAATGCATGATCTTTCGCCGCAGCATAAGCCCGATATAGATAGGCTACCATATCTTCCTCTTTCACTTTTGACTCAAGGTTTAGATAAGCGTCAATATCTGAAGTACTTTCTAAGCTATGAGAAGTCCATCGAGCCTTGTCGATAAAATCATCATTTGCTAATATAGAATTGGGAATCAAGAATAAGCCTCCTACAATGAGAAGAGCAAAAGGAATTATCCTTAAAAGGTTAATAGAGTTAAGAACTGTTATATAGGGCTTCATCTAATATCCATTTAACTCTTTTAATAGAGCCTAAATAGAATCGATTATACACTTCAACTTTTGTGCCTAACTACACATTTCAATTTGTTTGAAATTTTTTAGAAAAATATGTGCCGAGATAATTGACGATCAATGCAATCCTATCAATTCCATTAGGTGGTAATCCAGGTTTTGCATTTGCGCAGGGCTACATCCTGAAAATGATTTTATAGTAAAACCATTTTTGTCCAATAGAATCCAATGAGGTGTTTTCTCTACGTTGTAGGCTTTTGCCGAAAGGCTATTTCTATCTTTAAAAATACGAAAACTTGTTCTTTGGATATTTCTGATCTGATCGATTAAAGTGGCATTGAGATCTAAGCCCGTGATTGATGTATGAATGCCAACGATATTGAGTCCTGGGTATAAATTTGAAACTTTATTTACCTGTTCGATCCCATTATCTTTGAAACTTGAAGATGCATAATCAAAGAATAAAATCAATAAAGGCTTTTGTCCAACGAAGTCTAAAATCGATGGGCCTTGTTCGCCAGACAGATATTCAATATCCCAATCTCCTATTCTATTATGATCATCATAAAGGTTCATATGCATGATTATCTAACACAAATATACTTAGCCATGTTGCGCCCAAGAGGTATTTATTACTTCTTGGTAGACCATTTCCAGACCTTTTTCCAATGATATCGATGCGGTCCAGCCTAAAGTGCTTAATTTCGTTACATCTAATTGTTTTCGAGGCGTCCCATCAGGTTTACTCAGATCGTGAACAATTGCACCTTTAAAACCAGTGATCTTAGCAATGGTTTGAGCCAGTTCTAATATAGAAATATCTTTCCCAGTTCCAATATTTACTAATCCATCTTCACTAAAATTTTGCATTAGAAAAAAACAGGCATCGGAATGATCATCTACATGCATAAATTCTCTTTTAGGCTTGCCGGTACCCCAAAGTACAACTTCTGAATCACCCCTAGCTTCTGCCTCAATAAATTTTCTGATCAATGCAGGGAGAACATGAGAAGTCTCAAGGTCATAATTATCATTTGGACCGTACATGTTTGTTGGCATAACTGAAATAAAATCACACCCATATTGAGCCCTGTAAGCATCCGCCATTTTGATCCCAGCTATTTTGGCTATAGCGTAAGGTTCATTTGTTGCTTCCAACAATCCAGTCAATAAGTATTCTTCTTTCAGAGGTTGAGGAGCTAATTTGGGGTAAATACAAGAAGACCCTATAAACATCAATTTTTTTACCCCGCAATTATATGCTTGATGCATAACATTCGATTGAATCATCAAATTATCATAAATAAACTCAGCCCGATAAGTATCATTTGCAAGGATACCTCCAACTTTAGCCGCAGCTAAGAAAACATAATCAGGCTTCTCATCTTCAAAAAAATCAGCCACCAAAATTTGATCTCTTAGGTCTAATTCTTTTGAGGTCCGTAAAACCAAGTTGTCAAATCCCTCTTTTTTTAGCTTTCTCACAATACCAGAACCCACCATTCCTCTATGCCCAGCTATGTAAACTTTGTCTTTTTTATTCATATTCAAAAGAAAATTGTAATTTCACGGTGTAATATAAAGCAATATAAAGTTATGAAAGAGTTCCTTTTCGAGTATTTTAGATATACGAAGGGTGAAAGAAACGGTTTCATTGTGTTAATGAGCCTTTGCATCATCCTACTCACCTATTATCATTTTAATCATTTAATTTTCCGGCAAGAAGAACGTGATCTCGCTCACTACGAAGCGCTACTTAATAAAGTATACAAAGAGCCTATTGAGGCTCCCACTGTCGTGGAAAGGCCTATTGAGTTGCAGAAATTTGATCCAAATAGTGCCTCCGAGAATTCACTTTTAAATCTTGGTTTGAATAATAAGCAAGTAAAGACATTAGTCAATTTCAGAAGTAAAGGAGGTAAATTCTTTAAAGCAGAAGACCTCTTAAAGATCTACGGCATTAATCAAAAGGACTACGATCGTTTAAAAGACTATATTGATATTAGTGCCAAAAAGTCAAAAACTGTTCAAAAAAATAAATCTGACAAACGTACTACCTACCCGATCTTTGACTTTGATCCTAATACTGCTTCTGAGGAAGTATTTAAGAAATTGGGATTAAGTAATAAAAATATAAAAACCATTTTTAATTTTAGAAAAGCAGTTCAGTTTGAAGAAGCTGCTGACTTTGCAAAGGTATATGGTTTAAAAAAACAAGATTTTGAGCGACTCGCCCCTCACATTAAAATCGATAAGAAGGAAGTGGTAAAAAAGGCCAGTCCTAAAGAGTATAAATATGCGAAAGAGTACAAAGATGATTGGAAACCAAGCAATGTAAATATCAATACTGCTGGGCCCGAGGAGTGGGAAAATCTCAGAGGTATTGGCCCTGTATTTTCAAAAAGGATTGTAAAATTCAGGGGTAAGCTTGGAGGCTTTAATTCCATAGAACAAATAAAAGAGACTTACGGAATGACCGATAGTCTGTATTTAGCTATAAAACCATATTTGGAAATTTCTTCAACTGGAAAAAAGATAGATATCAATCACGCAACTTTGGAAGAACTAAAAGCACACCCCTATTTCAATTGGAAGCAAGCCAAGGTTTTGATAAATTATAGAAAGAACCATGGTCCATTTAAAGATTCTACAGATCTAGAGAAAGTTAAGGTTATATCAAAGGAGTCGTTGGAGAAAATCTTACCTTATTTAGACTTTTCATGAGGGACTAAAATGTTAACAAACATTAAAAAGGCAAGGCAGACAAATAGCATGAAATGATTACCTTTAAGCTTTTAGCGAAAGCCATAATAGGCTGCTCGATATTCAATGTAATAAGGTTGGTTTTTGCCATATAATGAAATCTTGATTTGGTCTTTAGTAGTATATCTTTTCTGTGTTATTTTTTACCAATATTTCTATTGGTCTACTACTTTTTACCCAAAGTAGCCAAAAACTATTTCATCCTGCTGTCTAGTATTTTCTTTTATAGTTGGGGTGCACCCAATTTTGTGTTTATCTTATTAGCTTCAACATTTATCGATTTTTATTTGGTCCAAGCGATGCATAGACAATCGGATCAAAAAAAGAAAAGGTGGCTTTTATTCACTTCTATTTTTCTGAATGTAGGTCTTTTAGCATACTTTAAATACGCCAACTTCTTCGTTGAGAATGTTACTGTTTTTTTGGCGCTTTTTGATGTGGAATCTTTTGCCTGGACTTCGGTTATTTTACCGATCGGGATCTCCTTTTATACTTTTCAGACCCTGACATACTCCATTGATGTGTATCGAAATGTACATGAACCGCTGGATAAGGTTTCTGACTATATGTTGTATATCATAATGTTTCCGCAATTGATCGCCGGGCCTATTGTCCGGTTTAATGAAATTGCAGATCAAATAACGGATCGAGAAAGTAAAGTGGATGATTGGCTGCATGGATTTTTCCGTTTCATCATAGGCTTAAGTAAAAAGGTATTGGTGGCAAATGTTTTGGGTGCAGAAGCAGATGCTATCATGGGGCAAGAAGACTTTTCTCAACTTAGCACTGGAGCGGCATGGCTGGGAATTCTTGCCTACACCTTTCAGATCTATTTTGATTTTTCAGGATACTCTGATATGGCAATCGGCATAGGACGAATGATAGGCTTCAAGTTTCCAGAAAATTTCAATAGTCCTTACATTTCTAAAAGCATTTCAGAATTTTGGAGGCGTTGGCACATAACATTGGGAACTTGGATGCGTGATTATTTGTACATTCCACTTGGTGGAAATCGTGCATCCAAAGGGCGGGTTTACTTTAATCTATGGTTGGTCTTTTTAGTTTCGGGATTATGGCATGGCGCATCTTGGAATTTTGTTCTTTGGGGTGCTTTCCATGGCCTCTTTTTGATACTTGACAGGCTTTTCTTATTGGATATTTTGAAAAAAATTGGAACCATCCCAGCTACTATAATAACCTTCTTTATCGTAGTGCTTGGCTGGGTACTTTTTCGAATTGAAGATCTCTCCGAAGCTATCCTTTACTATCAGAGATTGTTTGCTTTTGATTTTTCTGGGATCGATCATACTATTAGTACTGAGTTTATTTTGACCTTTGCATTCGCCTTATTGTTTTCATTTTGGGCAAGACTCCCATCGATCGAAACAATGACGGAGACAATTTATTTTAAAGTCTACACAATAAAAACAAGTGTTGGAATGCTAGCAATTAGCGGACTACTTTATGCATGGTCTCTTTCTACTCTAGCGATATCCGATTTTAACCCTTTCATATATTTCAGATTTTAATGAAGTGGACTACAAAACATATCATCCTAGGATTTGCATTCATTATATTGCTTGCCCCGCTGATCATTAGTTTGTTCAAAATGGATGGTTATTTTAAATTGAAAGGAGCAGTTGAGGTTGTAGAAAATACAGATTTCAGTTGGGAAAATTGGTTTGCAGGTGAGTATCAATTAAAGAAGGAATCCTACCTTAAAAATTCTTTTGGTGGCCGCAATATTTTGATCAGAATAAATAACCAGATTCACTATTCCCTCTTCGGAACCATAAGAGCGAAGGGAGTTTTAGAGGGCAAAGATGGCTACATCTACGAGCAGAATTATATAAAATCTTATCTAGGGTTAGACTTCGTTGGAGATGAAATCATCGATGAGAATATTAGAAAGCTTAAGGCTGTGCAGGAAGTTTTTGAAAAAGACGGGAAACACCTCCTAGTTGTCATTGCTGCAGGCAAAGGTTCTTTCTACCCTCAATACTTTCCTGCTCCATATGACACAATGAAACAGAAGGAAAGAAACTACGTGCATTATTTAGAAAGTATGAAAAAAGCACAATTACCTCACATAGATTTTAATCAATATTTTTTAGATATTCGAGATACCACAGGTCCTTTACTTTATCCCAAAAGAGGAACACATTGGAGTTCTTATGGCGAAGTGCTTGTTATGGATTCTTTATTGAATTATTTTTCTAGAGTATTAGAAAAAGATCTTCCAGACATGAAGCGAACCTGGTCTATTGAAAGGCCATCAATAAAAAGAGATAAGGATCTGGAAGAAGGAATGAATATCATTTTTGAATACGATAAAACACCCATGAAATACCAAGCAGTAGAATTTGACACTACAGGCAAATACATGGCCAATGTCTTGTTTATCGCAGACAGTTTTTATTGGGGTTTGCAACTAGAAGGATTTACCTCCAGTGCATTTAAAGATGCCAATTTTTGGTTCTACAATAATTCTGTCTGGCCACCTAAAGAAGGAGTCTCCTCCACTAAGGATCTAGATTTTAAATCAGAAATTGATAAACGAGATGTTGTAGTAATACTTGGAACGGAGGCCACGATGACCTACTTTGGGTATGAAGCGGTAAATCAGTTGTATCATGCATATGTTGTACCAGAGTTGGATTCTCTGAGGTTGGGAGAGTAATTTGTAAATTGAGTCACAACAAATTCTCCTAACTCTTAAAAGTCATTATAATAATTATACAATCTAGTTGACAAACCAACGAAGAAATAATTGGTTTTCTGAAAGTCGCCTTCAGGTATAAAGCCTTTCAAACTTCTATTCAATACACCAACCTCAAATCTTAGATTGTAGGATGGGTTAATTATATACCCAACTTTTAAGTCGATAATTGTTTTAGTCACCTCTGATCCTTGCAGAGTTTCATTGTTAAATTCTTGCTCGCGAGTGGTATAAGGTTTGAAAATATCAGCCCCCCAATTCTCATCTTCTAGATCTAACCCTTGTTTGGAATAAACCAATCTAAATTCTCCAAAGTATCTCTTATGCTGATAACCAACTGAAGTAACTGACTCCAAAAAGTTGGCGCCAAGCGGATGTGCAAGCGCTTGATTATAATGGCTGTAACTATTCAACGAAGTGACATGGGTATATGTATAAGGTCGCACAGAATTCAACTCCGTTTGCAAAGTCAACCCTCGGACAACGGTATTGAATGACTTGATTCCCAATTGATATCCAAATTTATTGCCCCACCATCCATCGCCTTCACTGATCTTTGAAGTATTGAATTCATCTAATACGAACTGGCCGTAAGCATGAATTTCGTTTGTGATCTTGTATTTTAAATTTGCTCCTAAAATAACATTCCCAGATCTTGAGCCGACGGATGATTCTATAGGTCTAAAAAATATTATTGGATTAAAGAAATTCGCATCATATCCCCTATTGCCTGATTCATCCGCATAAACGACCGTTTCAAATATACCTACGTTTAGTCTCTTTGTTACATTTACCGAAAGGAAATGAAAGGTACTATACTTCTTTAAAAAAGACTGATCGGGGTAAAAATTATTAATGTCGTTCATTTTAGTATAAAGCACCCAATACTTAATCTTCCAAAAATTAGCAGTGATCTTTAAATAGGGATAGTTGAAGGCATTGTCAGACAACAACAAAGAGCGATAGCCTTCACCAATAAAATGTTTGCCATGCCCTAATTGAAAATTAAAGATCTTGTTTGGTTGGAAAGAGAACATACCAGTTGCAAACCCAAAGTCTTTTCCCGGGCCGCCTTTAAATTCTTTAAACTTTCCTCTCCCATAAATAGCGTCCGTTTCATCAACATAATTTTGTAAATACCTAGGCAACACGAGTTGGTTCTCATGATAGTCCGTATAGAAATGAAGGGTTTTTAAAATTCTCCCTTGAACTTGAATGCCTCTAGTATTTGTGTATGGATTACGATTTGGCCAATTATCATCAACACCAAAATTTAATTCAAATAATGGATTTACATAGATTTCATAATCGGAATGACTAATACTTAAAAATGGTTCGTTCAGCAATTTTCTTCCTATCCATTTATTGGTAGCAAAATCTGTATCAATTCTCATAGATTGTACTAAAGAATCATAAAATGGTTTTACTTCAAAAGAATTGTAGGGCCTAATATTAGTATGTATCTTAGAATCAATCGCATTCAAGTCCGCTTCATACCCATTTGCAAAAAAGGAATACATGGGTAGATTTACAAATTGTGCTTGGAGTTCGGTCCCGAAGCAGATCTGCAATGATAATATAAGCAAACCATGTATTCTCATAATATTCGCTTTTGTTTAATTTGAAAAAGCAAGAACTAAAATTCTCGCTTTGGAATGCTGGGGAAAACTTTATATAACAACTCGCTATCAGGAAAAATAATTACCCATGCCGTAAGAAATAGGATCATCAGATCAACATAAAAAGATTGATTAGCCTGATACCACTCTTCTACCCTACCTTTGAATGGATAAATTTGATTTCTGTAGAAATCCCAAGGCTCTTTTCCATCAGCCTTTGCTTGGGTTATTAATTCTTCTTCATCTCTAAAAATTATAGAACCTATACCCGTTATTCCTGGGGGCACATTGTATATGACCTTCTTTACTTGTTCAGGATATTGATTGAAACTAATTGGCATAACAGGACGTGGTCCAACAAAACTCATTTCTCCTCGCAATACATTAAATAATTGCGGCAATTCATTAATCTTGGTTTTCCTCAAAAAACCACCCATTGGAGTTATCCTTGGATCCCTCTTCATGGTGATCACTCCACCTTTCATATTAACAGAATCTTTCAGCATTGTTGCGAACTTAAGTATGTCAAAATTAGCATTCTTATGTCCAATTCTATCCTGCTTATAAAAGATATACCCCTCCCCTGTCAACTTCAACCCGATCATTATTGGAATCAATATTGGTGAGATGACCAATGTGGCTATCGCCGAAAATATAAAATCGAAAAATCGTTTTATTACTTTATACATAAAACTTAGAAAATAATTAAGTCACCAATATGAGTGAAGACATTTTAAAAAAATATTACTAATTCTATTATCCTAATAATGAGAAGTGCTTCTTTTTCCTACAAATAAACAAATAACCGCATAAACGAATAAACAGTTTTTCTAATTACATTTTCTGATCCAAACTCTTCCCAGTTTCTATGTGCTCAAAATCTGGAATGTATTGAGTAAGCATCTTTACTATATCTGATTTCTGATAATCATTTGTCTTCAATAGATTCTTCAAAGCGCTGATACGTTCATCGATCTTATTGATAGGCTCCTTCTTAGCATTTTTAATTACTCCCAAAGAAGCAAACTTATCCATCTCCAATACATCTGTAGAAGTATAAAATTCTTCATAAAGTTTCTCTCCCGAAGTATCGGTATCAAAAAAGTAAACCGGATAAGAAGAAGATCCTTTTGTTAACTTAAGCGCCTTTTCTCTAGCTTCATCTTCAGAGGAACACAAATCCGCTTCCAAACCCATGGACTTGAAAAAGTCCAAAGTAATGTCTTTAAAGTTAACCATCTGATCTTCCTTCAGCTTTGGAAAGAATATATCTGACGATTTGCCTAGCATACACGCCAACATACAAATCTGTCCACTTTCTTCTGGAGAAACAAAAAATCGTTTCACATCTGATGGACAAGAAAACGGTTGTTTCTTCATCAGTCGTTGAATGTATCCATCTAACAAACTTCCATTAGAAAAAGCAACATTTGCAAAACGCGCTGTAGATATCTGCATGTCTTTGCTGTAACTCATGATTACATCTTCCATCAACTTTTTTGAAGCTCCCATCACATTCACTGGATTGGCGGCCTTATCTGTTGAGACGCAAAAGAAATGCTCGGGTTTTTGATGCTCATTTAAAAACTTCAAAAAATCATTGGCTTTAAAAACATTGTTTTCGATCATGGCTTCTACCGAGTACTTATCTTTCTCACTTCGGACATGTTTATGGGCAGCAAAATTCGCGATAATATCAAATGGTCCTTCATTTTCCATCATCTTATAAAACACCTCTGACCCAAAATTGATTGGATATGGTTTATAATCTTCTGGAACATATTGTCCTGCTCTAGATCGAAGGTCTCTTGTTAATTCTGTGAGGCCATTCTCGTTTGTATCAACAACAAATAATCGCGAAGGCTTAAACTTTAAGATTGCTCTTATATAGGAAGAGCCTATGGTCCCTGCTCCACCGATTACCAAGACACGTTTTCCGTTGATCTTTGCGTCAAGTTCAGCTTTGTTGGCTGCTATGTCCGAAGCAAAGAAACTTTCTTGACGGTAGGTGATGTGGTCTTTTATAAATTGATTTAAGTCTATATTCATTAGAATTCGTTTTTCGTTTATCCCTTCGACTCATTCTTCGCTCAGGGCAGGCTGTTCATCGTAATGGTTTTGGTTCTTTTCGATTATATATGTTTATGTTCACAATAGGATTTATTGTCATCCTGAGCGAGCCAGAGGCGAGTCGAAGGATGTTTAATAAACAAAATAAACTTAGTTCGCCGAAGCTTTAGCGTAGGAGAACGAATAACCAAATAAACATTATTTAATAAATTTCCTTTATCGTCTTCACCACCGTCTCCAACTGCTCATCCGACAAATTAGAAGAACTAGGAATACTCAAACACGATTCATAAATAGCTGCCGAATTGTCTTCATTTGAAAAATAAGGATCTTTCTTAAACATTTCCAGTTGATTCATTGGCATCCAGAAAGGACGACTAATAATCTTACTGTCATTTAAATGCTTTAACAAGGATCGCATCTTTTTTGTCTTAATTGTACACAGCCAAAAATTTGGTTCTACGCCCTCTAGAACATCTTGAAACTGAATGTCGCCAACTCCTTGCAATTCAGATTTGTAATAGGCATCGATCTCATACTTTCTTTTAAGCACAATATCAAAATTTTCCATCTGTGCTACCCCGATCGCCGCTAGCACATTAACGAGTCTATAGTTATACCCTACCTCATCATGAATGTATTCATTGGCGGAAACTTTGGCTTGTGTAGAAAGGTGCTTCCCTCTCTTTGCTAGTTCCTCATTGTCTGTTACGATCATCCCCCCTCCACCAGTTGTGAGGATCTTATTTCCGTTAAAACTAAAAACTCCAAGATTACCGAAAGTACCTGTATGTTTTCCTTTATAAAAAGATCCCAAGGACTCAGTTGAATCTTCAATGATCGGTAAATTGTATTTCGCAGAGATTGCCAAAAGTTTATCTAGATCGCCAATATTACCGAGTACATGAACAGGCATGATCGCCGCAATTCTTTGTTTTGTACTTTTTAAATAAGTACTTCCACCTTCGTGATAGGTTTCAGATTCTAATTTTGCTTCAAGCAAATCCATATCCATTTGCCATGTCTTAGGATCGACGTCCACAAGTAGCGGTCTCGCACAAGCATAGGTCACAGCGTTTAGCGTAGCAATAAATGTAATATTTGGGCAAATGATAAGGTCGTCCCTCTTGACATTCATCAACCTCAAGCTCAAGTGCAAACCTGCTGTTCCGTTCATACAAGCTACTGCATACTTTGCACCTGTATACTCTGCCAAGACTTCTTCAAATTTTGTAACATAAGCTCCTGCTGAAGAAACCCAACCTGTCTCTATACACTCTTGTACATATTTTGCTTCGTTTCCAAAAATATGTGGAACGGATAATGGTATCATGGATTTTCAAATTTTAAGTTAATTTCTGAAAATGAATTGATCTCATGTTTAGGTAAATACTCCTCTCCCAAGTCATGATATTGTTTATGAATATTCTCCCCTTGATCTAAGAGTCCTATTGTTTGCCAGCCTAATTTATTTGGCGACACAAAATCCTTTGTAAAGTTATCCCCAAAGTAATAAAAAGAGAAGCCTTCAAACTTCGACTCATAATGTTTAAAGTTTTCAATAGATGGTTTTTCTGAACCAAATTCCTCAGAAATAATGATGTCCTCAAACCATTCTAATATTCCTAACGAATTCAATTTATTCCTTTGACTCTCGCTCCTCCCATCCGTTATGATTCCCATCTTCACTTTATGATGCTTCAAGATGGTCAAGAAGGATTCAGTTGCATCATCCATGTTGATCATTGGACCATGGTATCTATATTCTGATACGATGTCCTTTATGGACATTTCGAACTTGTACTTTTCTTTGATAACATCAAAAACTACTTCCCCACTTTGGTAGAGCTCAAACATCTCTTCATAAATATAGTCCCCTATTTCCTCTTCCAAGATAAATGCAATATGCTTATAGGCAGATTTTAGAAAATCAATTTCTTTGTATAGCGTATCATCTAAGTCGAAAACAAGAAATGAGTTTTTACTTATAATCAAATCCATGAACTAGCATTTCATTATCATGTCTTAATAATAGAAGATTGTCCTCCCAGGAATCAAAATTCTGTATTTCTTGATTCAGTAAATATTCTTTAATCAACCAGTTAGGATAATTTGCACCAGCTAAATAACTTAACGGATATCCTCCTCCAAATCTAGGGTTTATCTCTATACCATAAATTTCTCCATTTTCTATTCCATGAAATATTTGCAAGGTCAAACATCCTCTCGCACCTTCTATACTTCCTACATGCTCTTTTACAAAACTGACAATCTCTGTATGCTTTTGAGTAATGCCTTTATTCGTTTCTCCACCCCTTACGGCAATTCTAACTCTTGGCACAATACACTTCAACTTGCTAAATTTATCATAATAAAGATCAATCGTATATTCTTTATAGTCCTTTGGCGAAAGATACACTAGGTGCATGAAACGATCCTTGTCCTTCATGTAATCAGCCAGCATAGATTGTTCCTTGATCAGAAAAATATCTTTGCTGCTACTCCCATTATATGGTTTGATAAAAATAGGAAATTTAGGTTCATCAATGTCAATGGCCCCTGGGATTTTAAATCCTTTCTCTTCAAAGAAGGCATTCATGTTTCTTTTGTCGCGGCAACAAGTGATAAATGCCTCATCTGAAACGATCGAATGAATACCATGAACTAAAAACTTGTCACGATGTTGAGCCAATAGTAATAACTCTGTATCAATGGTCGGGATAATCAACTTAACGTCATTCTTCAAACAAAGCTCCAATAAGACATCCATATAATCAGGATCTGTAAACCTTCCAACTTTAAAACCTTTATCTGATGTTAAACAAGCCGAAGACATTTCCGGATACAGATCCGTAGTAAATACTTTGGCCGAAGCACCGAGTAATTCTTTTGCTTCTTTTTGAAAGTAACTTACAAGAGAAACTCTCCTTCCCGCTGATGTGATAAGTATATTCACTAATTATTTATATTTCCATTTTGTCAAAAGATCTTTATCCAAGAATTTTCCAGTCAATTCTACTTTTTCATAAAACCACTTCCTCATCTGTTGTTTCTCTTCTTCTTGCATGATCGCTTTCACCCCTTCCTTTACAAAAATAGTATTATAGGTTTCTTTTGCTTTACGCAAAATAGTTGTATTTCTATATTGATAAAATTTCTGTCTTATTGCAAAAGTAGCGTTGTCAACCTTTTGTTTCATGCCACCAAAACGAGCTGATCTTGATACATTTTGCATTTCAAAATCAGCTACAAATTCTGTATCAACTTCTAAAAAATCAAGTACTTCTTTGTATATCGATCCTACATCCTTCTTCAAATCATCAAACAGGATAAACTTGCAGTTTTCTCGCGAAAATAAATCTGTAAACCTTTTTAAATTCTGATCAAAATCAACTATTTCGCTGTAAAAAATACTTGTTGGATACAGTACACAATTTGGTATCAATTTCTGATTTGACTTTCTAGATTTTTCTAACTTCAAAGCCTCTTCAAAAGTGTCTGCCGTTTCGTGAGTCAAAAATTTTAAATAATTATACCAAGAAAACGCTAAGTCCAATGGATCTCTAATGATAGCTATGATCTTCATATCTGGATCAAAATCATGGATTTGCTTAGCCGCTACCTTAGAATAGATGTAAGTTGTTGATGCTTCACCGATGATCTTTTCATTGGTTGCATTTTGAAAGATACTAGAGTATGACTCTTGAGAACGATGCCTAAAATATTTATCATAACCAAAAAACTCATCGTTCTCCTTATGCAAATCTTTACAAAAGTAATGAGGCTCTTTATCCTCACTCATATAGATTTCCGGATGTTGAGAAAGATAATAATGTAATGAGGTAGTCCCAGTTTTGGGCGCTCCTATGATGATCAGATTTGGCTTTTTCATTTCTTTTTATCAACTAACTCTTGTAGATGTTCTATATATTTTTCAGCAAGGACCATTCTGTCAAAATTTTCTTTCGCAAAGTCATAGCCACTTTGACCTTGAGCAGGCATAATATCAGGATTATCTAAATAATATCTGATCTTCTCCGCAAAATCTTGAGGATTTTCTGGCTCAACATAAATACCGCATAGGGCATCTTCGACCAATTTTCTAGAGACACCATCAATGGCCATTAAGATTGGCTTTTTACAGCCCATATAATCAAAGGTCTTGTTTGAATAAATGGTTTTGAAAGTATCCACTTTCATCAATACAGAAGTTCCGATATCCGCAGCCATGATGTACTTCATGATCTCGTTTTTGGGAACGGGATCTTTAAAGATCACATTTTTAATGCCACGTTTCTTAGCATCTTCGACCAACTGATCTTTTCTATTCCCCCCTCCTACTAATAGAAAAACTGCTTTCGTGTCTTCTATTAATTCCGCAGTATCCAATACTTGAACCAAATGATTTGCCACACCATGAGCACCAACATAAATGATCACAAGTTTATCTTCTAAACCCAATTCCTTTTTGAACGCTTGGGCATTAAAGTTGAGTAATAGATCATCCGAAATATTGAAATCTGTTGCGTTGGGAATAAAAACAATTTTCTCCGAAGCTACATTTTTATGCTCTATGAGTTTTTGCCGAAAGGCAGGAGTCAATACATTTATCAGAGATGACTTTCTGTAAATAAATCCTTCCAACCAATAAGCAAAACCTATTAATCTTTTATTCTTCAATACACCAGTATCAATTGCTGACTCGGGCCAAAGATCTCTAATTTCGAAAACCAATGGAATTCTTTTCAACCTTGATAAAACGTACCCAGTGATTCCATTTAGCAAATTAGGTGAAGAAACCAAAACAAGATCATATTTACTCCTAGCTTTAAAAACACCTCCAATTATACTTGATATAACAAATGAAAGGTAGCCCCAAAACCTTCCCAGATAACTGGCATTATAAGAAGGAGAGACATAACACCTTATCACCTCTATGTTTTCATCATATTGTTCTCGGACCAAAAATCTACCTTTATACTCCTCAGGAACTTCAGCCTTTGAAGCGTAATGAATGATCCCTCCTAGCACAGTCACCTTATGTCCCTGCCGCGCCCAACTCTCACACATTTCATTGAATCTAGATCCTCCAATAACCTCTTTATCATGAAAATATTGATATACTAAAAGTATGTTCATCTTAATCTTATTCTCGTTTTGATCTGCTTATGCATACTAGAAAAACAAATGGTTTCGGCATCCTCTATTTTACCATATAAAGGCGAATGCCAAGCGTTAATTTTTTTCATTTCAATGGGCCCATCTTCATCTTCCGCTTCTATTCTAAAAAGCGATTCAAATTCTTTAGAAGGGTTCCAATATTGAGTGATTGGTTTGTTCGTTTTATGGTCTATGGTATCGGTAACTTCCCAGATCGGTTCGGTTTTATATTTTACCACTTCACGAAAATGTACAATGTCATCGGCAATTTGCTTGTATACCAACGCCTTTCCGTTATAGCGATATAATTCCTCTGTTTCTGTAAACTTATTAGACAAGGCTTTAGACCAATTAAGCCATATAAATCTTGGACCTTTTTTCATTTGATCTTCAGTCCCTAAGCCTACAGTGTTATGAGCAGCAGTTCCGTTGAAATGATTGATGTATTTTTGCTCCGTATTATATTTGTAAGTACCAGAATCCCTCAACACATTTATCCCTTTATACCAAATATCTATATGCAGATTGTCTGCATGGGAAGGTCGATGTTGATGTTTGCAGTTTCTAATAAAGGTGAAACTTTCGTTTTCCTTTATGGTACATATCCCTCCCGCTTCAAATATTTGGACAGGTTCTTTTTCTTTGCTATTCTTGGCTTTCTTTATAAAATCAATTTTTGAACTCAGCCATAGTGTATCTTCTCTAACCCCTTCTGTTTGATTGTACAGATATTCTCTTTCAAAGAAATAATTTAGTGCATTAATTTGAGCCCTAAAATCTCTGTGGTGTCCTTCACTAAGCTTAAAAAACAAAGCACCATCGTCGGGTCCCATGTGTGGCAAGAATCCACTTTTTGGATCACAACAGGTACTTAAATATTCTATACATGCTTTTGCTCTGCTATAGGTGGTATCATTAAATGATTCTTCATTTGCTTCCGCTAAATAAAACGCCCAAGTCATCAATTGCAAAACAACACGTTGATAGTTGTGAGAATATTGCAAGTAAGTCCCATCTTCATAAACTTGATAAGCTATCTCCTCTTCAAACCATTTCTTTCCTTTGGACTTCCACAATTTTGCTTCAGGAAAAAATGGAAAAAGCAAACCTCCAAGATAAAGCATCAAAGTCTCCGTGATCGCATGATTATTTCTAACTGTGATCCTTGAAAAATTGATGTTGTTATAAACATGCTTCAATTGACCATAAATAACATTTATGATCTTTTGAAATAATTCTTCTGTGAGAAGTGGATGATTTTTATAATAATGAAGTGCATACGTCCAATTCAAAGTACGAATTGATATCTCTTGACTACATATAAAGTTAGGTCCTTGATTGATGGGATTGCTTTCTATCCAAGATTCAATTTCTTTGAATACTATCGCTGCATTATCTTCATCAAAATGGTAATCATGTCTGATCAATGTGTAGAGGTAGGAAAATCTGGATTTCTCCCAGACGAATTTTATATCACCTGCTTCTTTAGATAAGTCCGCAATTTCGGTCCAATGAACTAATTTGTAAACATGACCAGAATCTGGATTTTTCAACCAATTGTAGTCCGTTCCTATATTATAAGGAGTTGACTGGAAATAGGTCAATATTCCTTTCTCTTTAAAATCCAGATATCTTTTTAGCAACTCAGGATGTTCATTTTTAGGAAAGGAAAGACTAGCTTTTGAATCAAAGAAAAATGATGGCTTTTGCTTTTTCCAATCTTCCAAAGAAATAAATTGCTTCAAAGGGTTATCGACTGGGAACGCTTTTTTTAGTAAGCCAGATTTTTTTCGAAATTCGTACAGACCTCTGTAAGCTACATACTTCCAGCCCATGTTTTTAACCACCTGTTTGATCACTTTTACTTTGCCGATCAAGTGGTCTTCTTTTTGGCTATGATATAATAACCTCCTGGGATCCTGTCCGCTTGTTTTGAATACTTCATCACATGATCCAACAATTTTATTGGATAGAGCAACACTGCGAATAAGGCTTTAAATGCAGTGTATAAGAAAGGTAAGATCACCGAAAAAAGAACAGCAAAATACTCAACAGCTATCCTATAAAATCCAGTTGATGAACCTACTGAAACCCCCTGTTCTTCAACTTCAAAACCCACTCTTTCTACTAGTTCTTTTATCCCCTCTTTAGTAAATCGCCAAAAATCTGTAGGTCCAGGATGGTATCCAATAATGAATGGAAGCTGACAGTATAAAGTACCACCTGGTTTAAGCACTCTATGAATTTCCTCCATTGCTTTAAAAGGATCTTGAACATGCTCCAATACTTCTTGAGTAATTATAACTCCAAAAGTATTGTCTTCCATTGGCATATCTTCTGCCTTACCAACGTAGTCAATATGTTCTCCAGGAAAAATATCAAGGTTCTTAATCCTAGGATCATAATTAGTCGTACCAGCTCCTACGTTGAGTGCGATGTCATTTGCACCAAGTCTATCCACACATTTTTTCAGTGCCTTTTTGACTGAAGAGCTCCTATTGTGATCTCCATATACTAACTTGACAAAGGCAAATCTAATGTCACTATAATTCATTTAAATATTTATCCAAGCGTTTGACTTAAGGGATTCTACTGCAGCGATAGATGCCTTGCTCGCATTGACCAATTCATCAAAAGGAATAAGTGCCTCACCACCATCTTTGGCTCTTTCTGTCAATAATTTAAATTGTGCTGCATGCCCTTTATCTAATTTAGTTTTCAATTTAGAAAACCCTTTGGTACCATACCCATTTGTCAATCTAAAATTATCTACGATCATTACCTTACCTTCAGAATAAACTTCTACCCGTTCTTTAGAGTAAGATTTATCTCCGTTTGCAAAATAATTAACTACTCCGTTATCACCATTTTCAAATTTTAAGAGTATGGTTGCATTATCCGTATTTTCCTCAGGATTATTACCCATCGCATTCATGCAAACACTTTTTACTTTTGATCCAGAAATGTAAGCCAACAAGTCGATCAAGTGACAAGCTTCTCCAATTATTCTTCCACCACCTACTAACATATCATGAACCCATACATCGGAAGGTATAGTTCCAGCATTCATATTGGCGATCATATTTTTAGGTGCTGCTTCATTGATCACTTCTTTGACTTTCTGTATGTGTGGCGAAAATCTACGATTAAAACCAACTGTCAAGGTTGCATTGTTATTCTCATAGGCTGCGATCACCTCATTCAATTCTTCACTGTTTAAGGCCAATGGCTTCTCAACAAAAACATTTTTACCTGCATTCATGGCTTCAATGACCATATTAGCATGCATATTATGTCTAGTAGTGATCATCACCGTATCAACTTCAGGATCATTTAGTATCTGTTGGTAATCGGTGGTGCTATCTCCTATGCCATATTTCTTAGCCATAATGGTAGAACTCACTCCTCTAGCACTCGCGATAGATTTTATGTTCGTTCCGATCTTTCCCATTGCTGGTAAGATCACCATCTTTGTAAAGTTCCCTGTTCCTATAATTCCAATGTTTCCTTTTGATGCAGAGAAATCCTTTGTATTTACTTTTACAGAAGTAGCAGGTGAAGAATTTTCTGGATATGCAATGATAGAAGCAATAGAATTCTTCGATCCAATCTCACCGTATATCTGATTGTAATCCGCAAGTTGAATGACTTCGGTAATCAGTGGTTTTAATTTCAACCTTCCTTTCGAAATAGAATTTAATACTGTTTCAAAATTTCTCTTTTCTGTCCAACGTACGTAACCAATTGGGTAGTCAATACCTTTTTGTTCGTAATCATCATCGTATCTACCTGGTCCATAAGAACAAGAAACTTGAAAAGAAATTTCTTTATCATAAAAATCAGAACGTCTTAAATTTAGTCCGATAACGCCCACTAAAACAACCTTACCTCGCTTTCGGCACATTCTTGCTGCTTGCGAAATGAGCTCATCCGTTTTTGCAGATGCCGTTATAATGACTCCATCAGCACCAACACCATTGGTTGCAGACTCTACAAATTTAACAGGGTCTATCCCTGTTTTTGGATTGGCAACTTGTATGCCTTTTTCTTTCGCTACAGCTAACTTTGTATCATCCAGATCTATACCGATCACATTACAACCGTTAGCCATGAGAAGTTCTGCTGTGATCAATCCAATCAATCCCAAACCTACTACAACAACCGTCTCGCCCATCGTTGGATCAAGCAATCGGATGCCTTGCAGACCGATGGAACCAATCACCGTAAAAGTAGCTTCTTCGTCACTCACATTATCCGGAATCGCCGCCACCAAATTTTGTGGCACCGTTACAAATTCAGCATGATGTCCATTAGAGGCAACTCTATCCCCTATCTTGAATCCGGAAACGCCTTCACCTACATCAATAACTTTACCCACATTACAATAACCCAGGGTAAGGGGTTGATCCAATCTTTTAAAGACCGCTTCCATGGTCGGTAATAAACCATCAGATTTGACCTTATCCAATACCTGTTTCACTTTATCAGGTTGCTGTCGAGCCTTCGAGATCAAACTCGCCTTGCCGAACTCAACCAACATTCTTTCCGTTCCAAGAGAAACCAAAGTTCTTGTTGTTTGGATTAAAACTTGGCCTTTACCTGCCTTTGGAGCAGGTATGTCTTCCAGGATTGTTTCTCCTGATTTTAAATTTTGAATGATCTGTTTCATTATTCTATTGTTGAAAAACATCGTTTATTAATTCCATCATGTATTCATTGGTATAATGGAAAGGGTCTTTAAAATTTGCTTTGTCTGAATTCTTTTCATTTTGTAAGTGAAAATCATGAACCTTTCCCAAAGATCCGATGTCCTTCTTAAATTGGGCAAGGTCGCTCGTTCTTTCAAATTCATGAATTCTATCTTGTAAATCCGAATGTATTGGAAAAATAATAAATACTAATTCTATATTATTTTCTTCGCAGTAATCAGAGATTTCCTGTAGATCTGCAAAATAAGATTCTGGATATTTATATTTTTCATAATATTTTCTAGCAGTTTGTTTGATTTGCTCTTGCCAAAACTTCTCCTTATCAATATTGGGTCTTTCTATTTCCGTTGTATTTTTTGTTATTCTATCTTTTAGCAAAATAAATGAACTCTTAATCACGGATTTATTAATAAAGTAGAAAATTCGATTACCAAATATTCTTTTTGTTTCGAGGCATCTGTTTAAAGAATTATATTCATTAAATAAACTGAAGTTTACCCCGATAATGACCTTTTTAAGTTTTATCTTTTTTTGACAAAACCTAAAAGTTTCAATCAGTTCAGGAACAGTCCCTCCTCCATAAGCCATATTTTTAAAATCCATTCCTTTCAATTCTTTGATCACCTCTGTATCAAAGTTTGCCATTCGAGAATCTCCAAGCAGAATATTCTCTGTTGGTTCACGAATAAAATCGCTCCATTTCCATAAAGTATAATTTAATCTTCCTGATATTTTCTGCTTTGCAGCATCTATCCTTACAGGTTTTTCAAATATCATGAACGGATCAACAAAGAGTATCACACTACTAAATAGCAAGAATGGTAGACAGTAGAGCACTAAATTTTTGAGATATCTCTGCACTAGAACTGAAAATATATAAACTGCCCTGAATTATTAAAGGCACCAAAATAAACTATCCACCCTCCTACTAAATAATAAGAAGCCCATCTGCCCCACTTAGGTAACCTGTTGATCTTTTCATTTATATCTTCTTTGCCAAAGAATACTTCTATAATTAGAAAAATAACAAATGATAAAATCAAATATTGAAATTCTTTTGTTGAGCTTACAAAAGAATTTATTACCAAAATAATTTCAGAAAATGAACTCAACTGTGTTCCAATATTTTTTGGAATATTCCCAATCAATAAAAAAGCATCACTGACATGATTGGCTCGAAAAAATATCCAGGCAAAACAAACAATTGAAAACGTTAGTGCCATCTTTAGAAAAGAAGGTAAATTGTTTTTGATTTTATACTTTGCTGCCAAGGCTTCAATTGAATTTATAATACCATGAATCATACCCCAGACAATGAAGGTCCAATTTGCCCCATGCCATAATCCAGAAACCATAAAGGTAATATTTAGATTACTGAGCCACCTTCCAGTCGAAACACGATTTCCTCCAAGTGGAATATAGCAATAATCTCTAAACCATGTAGAAAGTGAAATATGCCATCTACTCCAAAATTCTTTAATCGATTTAGAAAAATAAGGAGTTCTAAAATTTGTCATTAGATTAAAACCAAAGAGCTTTGCTGTACCTATCGCAATATCAGAATAACCCGAAAAATCACAATAAATTTGAAAGGCAAAGAAAACAGTCCCAATTATTACTGCTATGCCTGTGAATTGAGCAGGGTTATTATAAATCGCATCTACATATTCTGATAATCTATCTGCAATAACAACTTTTTTAAACAAGCCCCACAGTATGAGTTGCAATCCATTTTTTGCTAAATTATAGTCAAAAGTTTTCAACTTATTAAACTGGGGCAAAAGATTGCTTGCCCTTTCTATTGGACCAGCTACTAGCTGTGGAAAAAAGCTTACAAATGCAAAAAATGAAAGCATCGAATTTGTAGGCTTCATTTTTTCACGATAAATATCAATCGTATAACTCATGGTTTGGAAAGTATAAAAACTGATTCCAACTGGAAGAATTATATTGAGTGTGTTTGCATTAAGAGTTAGACCTATTAAGGAAAATGAAGTAATAAAAGACTCTACGAAAAAGTCAAAGTATTTAAAAAATCCTAGTAAGGATAAATTTGAAATCATACTTAAAGCAAGCCATCTTTTCTTTTTCTTGTCATTTTTCTCTTCATACAATTTTTGTCCAATAAAAAAATCAACGAAAGAACTAAAAATTATCAACGACAAAAACCTCCAATCCCACCAACCATAGAAAATGTATGATGCAAGAAGTAAAAGCGCATTTCTTAAATTATTGTTTGATTTGTTTATTAACCAAAATAGAGTAAAACAAATCGGTAGAAATAATGCAAAGGTTAAAGAGTTAAACAGCATAGCTCTCTTGGTGCAATCGTGTTTTTAAGACCTGTGCAATTCTATCAGCCGCTCTTCCATCCCATAATGGCGGAATAATGCCTTTTTTTGTATCTCCCTCTAAAATATCAATTAGTTGATTGTGCACTTCTTTTGGATCAAGATCCTTCATTAAAAAATTGGTCCCCAACTCTACGGTAATCGGTCTTTCAGTAGAATCCCTAAATGTCATACAAGGCACTTGTAGAAAAGTAGTCTCTTCTTGAATTCCACCAGAATCAGTTATGATCAGTGCCGCATTGTCCATCAAATTCAAAAACTCTAAATAACCTTGTGGCCCTAACAAAATTAGGCCTGAGACACTTTCAAGTTCTTTGTACAATCCAAACTTTTTAAAATTATTAGAAGTTCTAGGATGAATAGGGAAAACCAATTTTTTATACTTTACAGTATCCTTTATTATTTCAAGGATACTTCTACAACCTTTTTCATTATCAACGTTTGCTGGGCGATGCATTGTTGTCAATATGTAATCTCCTTTTTCAACACCAATGTCTTCAAGAATTGTTGACTTAGCGGCTTTCTCTCTAAAATGAACCAAAGAATCGATCATAACATTTCCAACAAAGAATATTTTCTCATCAGGTACACCTTCCTTAGCTAAATTAATCATCCCACTCTGCTCTGTTATAAACATAAAATTTGAAATACTATCAGTTAAAATTCTATTGATCTCTTCTGGCATTTTTCTGTCTCCACTTCTTAAACCAGCTTCAACATGAGCCAATGGTATTCCCATTTTCACTGCTACTAAGGCACATGCGATTGTAGAGTTGACATCCCCTACAACCAAAACAAGATCAGGTTTTTCATCTTCAACAATTTTTTCAAATTCCATCATGATCTTAGCCGTCACTTGAGTATGAGTACCACCACCAATGCCAAGATAATAATGAGGCTTAGGTAAGCCCAATTGATTGAAAAAAATATCACTCATTTTCTCATCATAATGTTGACCCGTATGAACAATTTTTGATTCAATCTCGGGATGCGCGGAAAAAGCTCTGTGCACAGGACCAATTTTCATAAAGTTTGGTCTTGCGCCTACTATGTTAATTACTTTCATGTTTCTATCAATTTTTTTAAGAGATCGTAGCCATTTAAGATCTCTGATTTTTCGTTCTTAAAAGTTGAAATGTTTTCAATTTTATCTTTCAAATCATCATAATTATTATTCTCGTACAGGACAACTCCTTTAGGGCGGTCTACACAATCTGAGCAGATCACTATTCTTTTAAAAAATAAACCCTCTTTGACGGATAATGAGTCACCATCTGTTAAAGTAGCTCTAATAAATATTTTACTTAATTTGATAATTTGGATAAAATCATGAGGTTCTGTAATCATCAAAACATTATTAGGAATTTCTATTCCTTGTTCTAGTAAATATTTTTTGTAATTCCCACTTGGATCTGAGAATATTAACTTATGACTTGGAAGTTCATTAAACAATTTTACCAACTTTGAACCGCAATAAATTTCTTCTCCATCAACATCAAAAGAAATATTATATGCATTGGTGCAACATAATATTTTATCATCTAGATCTACAAAATCTTTGACTTCCATTCCTAACGCTGCAGGCAGATCCTGAATCGTGATTGGAGGAATGAACGCGGGTATAAACTGGGATCTTGAATTTAATTCTTTTCCTCTTTCAAAACTTTTCTTATTTATCATAATAGGAACAGTTGCTAATCTAATGGAGAGTTCGTCAATCATATTTCTAAAACCGCTAAACCTCCCCAAATTACCATGAAAGGTAAACAATAACCTTGTACCACTTAACCTAGAAATAATGACAAAAAACAATCGGATGAAACTATTTGAAGTATGCAAGAAGACTATTTTGTATGCAAATAACTTACTTGTGATCTTTAGCAAGTTTGATTTAGTCAAACTAATAAATTTATGATCAATTTTGTCATTTCTAATAGACTGTAATAATCTTTGTACGTGAATTGTTACACCTCCAATAGGCGGTGGTATCTTTCCAACAATCAACAAATTCTTTCCCAATTAATAAGTTAGCTTTTTATTGAAAAATACATCTTGAAACAGTTCCTTATTCACTCCATCCAATTTGTGAGCATCAGAAATAATTTTTTTAAACAATCGAAATGATTGATTAGGTTTAAAATTATAACTTCGATACAGCATTAATGTGCCATAACATGCATTTACTATTATATAGAAAAACCATATTGGATAGGAATAGTAACTTTTTAAATCAATAAATCTATTTAAATAATGAATATAAACACCTTCGATGGCTTTTTTTGATTCTCCCCTTGAAGCTCCAACCTTGTGATATATAACAGAATCAAAAACTACAGCCATTTTCATTTTATTCTTCCGCATTCTTAAAGAAAATTCAAAATCCTCTTCTCCAAAGAAAAATTTATCCGATAAATAGCCACATTCATCTGGATCAAAATATAGAGCACAACCTGTAAGCAAAGTAATTTTCTGAAAACCTTCTTGGGGAACAGAAGAAATATTTGCTCTGGGGTATAAATATCTCCTAGTTGCAAATGGGTATATAAACCCACCACAATTCCATATCTCATCATTTGGTTCAAAGTACCTGATTTGCGGCGTCATCGCGGCAAATTCCGGGTGATCCTTTTTAAAAGTATAAAGCTTTTCTAGAGCATCATTTTCCAGAACAGTATCATTATTCAGTAAGAAAACATCTTTACAACCCACAAATTTAGCCAGTTCGATTCCCTTATTATTACCTATCGCAAAGCCATGGTTATCTTTACTTTTTACAAAGTAAAGTTCTTTATCCTCTTCAAGTATGTCAGGGCTATCATTGTCAAGGTCATGCAACTGATAATTGAATAATTTTTCAATTCTTAACCAAGAATCAATTTTTTCATAACTATCATCACCTGATCCATTATCTATCATTACAACAAAGAAATCACTAAGAGTTTGTTCTCTTAAAGATCTTAAACAATCAATTGAATCTTGCCAACCTTTGTAATTTAAGATTATTACAGCTAGGTTTCTCAAGTTGTCTGCTTTATTGTTGGTCTGACAATGAAGTCTTCTAATCCAGATTCTTTAAGTCCTAAATCTTGTTCTTCATATTCGAATCCTAATTCAGATAGAAAATCTAAGCATCTCTTTTTTACGCCAGGCAAATGTCTATCATGTGTGGAAAGAAGCATCAAAGGTTTATATTTTAGCAGCATATTCTTAGCTCCTTTTAGTACATCGTACTCCGCTCCTTCTGCATCCAATTTAATAATTGTAGGAGGTTTCGCACCCGGTGTAGATTCTAAGAAATCATCCAGTCCAATCGTTTTAACTTTAATAACATTTGAACTCTTTTTATAGAGAGAAGAATCTTGTACATAGGTATTTCCAGATGATTCCTCAATATTAGAAAACTCTACCTCACCAGGCTTATCCGACAAAGCATACTGAAACACTTCTATGTTCTTTACATTATTAAGCTTTGCATGATAATTTACCATATCAACAAAATGTGGCATTGGCTCGAAAGCAAAAATTGAATTTTCTTTTTTCAATTTTAAAGAAGCGGCAATTGAGTAATATCCGGCATTTGCTCCAATATCATAAAAGCAACCATTATCATCTAAATTATCTAGTATGAATTTTATTTGGTCTTCTTCGTGATCTCCAATAAAAAATGCGTTGTTTCTTGAAGCAAGGTTCCATTTATATCCTTTTAAAGGACCCGATTTTATTGCAATATTTTTCTCTTTAAAATTAGGTAGCTTTCTCAATAATTTGAGATATGCTTTATAGGGCGTCTGTTTGTTTATATTCATTTTTTGTATTTAATAATTTCATATTAATATAAAATAGTGGGAGTATGATAGGCCATAAAAATTCATAAGAATTTAAAAACGGATTAGTAGCATGAGCTAGTAGAAAACTTAGAAAGCCACTCAACAAGCCAATCATTACAATATCATTATCTCTCTTTATAATTCTGACACCTAGAACGATGATCCCTAAATAGTATAGAGCCTCTAAACTAAATCCTAATAAACCCAATCGGTGTAGACTGAGATGATAGCCCATCTCAAAACGCCATGGACTTTCTTGATCTCTCCAATAACCATCCACAATTGCTCCATTTCCATGACCAAAGATAGGTGCCTTCCTCCAACTTTCCATTAGTGCAGAACTCTGTTCAGATCTTACAGTTTCTTTATTGGAGTCAAAAGCAGCCAAAAAACTATCAGTTAAATTTTCAAAACTTAATCCGTATTCAATAGCAGTGTAAGAAAACAAAACTGACGAAGCGATGATAGTTATAGTCATAAAAAATAGTAGTCCATAGTTCACCCTACTTTTTACATCCCCTCTTAGTTTTCGAGAGAACAGAAAAAGAAGTACTGGTGTGATTAACATAATCAAAATAAATATTCTTCTTCCACTCAAAAGCATTAATGCTATCATCAGCAGCAATAAAAAAACTAATGTTGTTGTATTCAGGAATTTTATTCTTTTTTTAATCGATCGATCAAAAAGTAATGCCATAAAAAAAGGTAAGGTAAATGGTAAAATTCCCAAATTTCGTGAATAGAATTCTAGCGATTTATATTGATTTATCCCTATACTAAAAGGTGTTGGACTATTTTGAAATAAATCCAATATTGGTAAGTAAGGAATTATTTTAAAAGCATTTAAAATGAAAGAAATATCTAATACAATAACAGCCGCTGTCGCAAAAAATAAAATTTGAATCAGCCAATCAAAATGTTTTCGCTTTACCACTAAGACCATAAACGAAAAATTGATCACGACATAAGTTATACACAAGGGGATCACTATATACACACCAGGGGCTTCTTGTACCACTCCAGAAATAGTCCCATAAACACCTCTTAATAAATAGATGCCAATTAATACCAAAGAATACTTATGTAGTCTTGTAGTTTTTTGTTGCGCAATAATCAAGATAGCAAGCAGAATTCCAATCCCTATAAAAGGAAGCTTCACAGGCTTTAAGATTGCTTGAAAAACTAATATCGGGAAAAATATGCTAAAAGCTAATGCATATCCAGCATATTTTTCCCACATATTATTACCACTATATCCACCTGATGAATTCACTAACAAAGTTGATATTCGGGTAAACTGCAGAGTCGTTTTGCAATAGATAAACTCCTTTGGCCAAACTCCAAATTATTTTTAATTTCATGCTGTAATTCCTCCTTTGACATCAAAGGTGTAATTCTAAAATAGGACAACATAGCATCAAACTGAGCTTCCTGCTTATAAAATTTTATAAACTTTTGGAAATTGCTAAAATCATGTTTCAAGTATCCTATACCTTTGTAGCCCTTTGCATTCCTATTTTCTTCATCGTCCAAATTTAACTCATCCTCATTAAGTATTACATTGGCAACATTCAATCTTGTATAGATATTAGCGTTTGAAATCCAACACTTGTCTCTATTCCATCCTGCAACATTAGGTGGGCTAAACAAAATTTGGCCTAAATTATTTTGGAGCACAAAAAATGATTTAGCATCTAATTTGACATCAAAGGATTTGACTAACCCTGCAATTAAATCTATAGGGGATTTTATTTTATTTAAAACAAAGGTTTTGTCATAAAACCAATCACTTGAAAATATCTTTAACATTAATGCTCCTATGTCATAATCTTCTCTGTAAAAATATTCTGACAAAGTCTTTACTTTTTTCTTATCTATATTCTCACTGACAAAATATTTATAAATCTTTTCACACAAAAAATAAGCCGTTCTAGGGTTATCTAATACGGTATCTATGATTTCCTCTCCTCCAAAATTTTCAACTTTACCCATAAATTTTTTCTGGCTATAATCATGTTTTGTTTTTTGAAAAACAAACCTTCCATCATATGAGGCTTGCCAACCAGTAAAAGCTCTTGCCCCCTCCTTTATATCTTTTTCTGTGTAATGTCCTTTTCCAAGCGTGAACAATTCTAGTAGTTCTCTAGTATAATTCTCATTGGGCGTTTTTTTGGTATTTTGTTGGTTATTGAGATAGAACAAAATACCTGCATCTTTTGAAATGTCATGCAACATTTTTCTAAAAGAACCAAGGCCATACTTCCGAAAAATATTTAATTGATTAATAGCTAAATGGGGTTTGGCTGTACTACAACAAAAATGCCCATGCCAAAATAAACACATCCTTTCTTGAAGTGGGCTGTTGGTACTGTTAGTCATTCTCTCAAGCCAATTAAATCGCAGGTCATTTATCCTTCTTTTTGCCTCCACATTATTTAAACGATACCGCTCTTTTTTTCTCATAGCAGAATACTTTTCATTTGTTATATTGGTGAAAAGTTCGTCTTGCTTTAAGGATACAAGGCTTTGCTGCTTCGCCTCCTTGAACAATTTTTCTAAATTCCCACTTAAATTTGGATTCTTATAAGAAGAAAGATATTCGGTTGGACTTAATCCAAAACCAGCTCTCGCATATAAGTGATTTACTTTTTCTAATTCATCCATGATTGTGAATAAATGGCACCTTTATTTGAGAAATCAACTAATTTCTTATATAAATTTTCAGCTTCAACTCTTAAGTCTTTTGAATAATCATAAGTATCCCTTTCATCTTTCATGAGGCCTGATTCAAAAACATTTTTGAAATCTACATTTTCAATTTCGAATCCAAAATCTCTTTTAATAAGATAAAATAATTCCTTGCTATTCTTTGCCACGAACTTAGATTCTATTAAAACTGAATTTCTTTTTGATGAAGAATTTAAGAATTTTAATATCTCTTTATTATGACGGATCCAACTTTTTAAATACTTATCAATATATTCTCTCTTCTTATATTTTGACTTCGTAATCTGATTGTAGAATCCAGCCAATTTATTTCGCCTTATTTTTTCTGCCTTTATTTTTCTTCTTACCAATGAATCTACAACCTCATCAAAATGTCTAAAAACAGCGACACAATATAAATTAGGTATTACCACTTGCCAAAGATCCATGAACAAACATGTACGTGGATCTTTCCATGACCATTGGTTTAAATTATTGTTTCTTTTCGCCACTATAGATTTAGCTTCTTTTAGATGCTTTTCCATAGGAGATATTTGTTCTTCCCAAATCAAGTAATCACTTTCTAAAGATAAATCTTTGGTCATTCTTCTTTGAAATGACACTAAGAGTTCATCCTCAAAATAACCTTTTACATTCCCAACATCAGTTTTTACAAAACTGTCTCCCAAATTTAATCCACAACGGTACAACCAATTTGCCAATAGAGATGTGCCTGACCGATGCATCCCTAGAATAATTAATATTTTATTTTCCTTCAAACCTTTTAATTACTTAATTTTAACTTAGGCACAACCCAAAATCCTAATTTTACTTTAACCAATATAAAAGCTACTATATTTTGAACAGCTAAGCCAAATGCAGAAGCTATTGCCGCCCCTATTATTCCATAGGTTGGGATCAGAAAGAAATAAAGTCCTGCTGTAACAAAAGATACGATCACTATGTTTGCTGTCATCTCTTTCTCAAATCCTGTCATCATTAATAAAAATCCAACTGAACCGGTCAAAACATTTACAAATTGCCCCAATGCTAGGATAATCAATACAATGTAACCACCTTCAAAGTCCTTGCCTATCAAACTCATTATCTGTGGTGCAAAGATGGTTAAAAATCCTACTGCCGGAAATGCAAACAGTGCCAACAACTTCATTGAATTTTGTGCCACACTTTTTAACTCTTCTATTTTTCCTTGAGCATACAGCTTAGAAAATTTAGGTGCAACAATACTATTAATTGCCACCAATATAAATGCTGTTAATGCCGCAATTCTTTTTGCTAAACCGTAAACGCCAACATTTGAGTCATCTTCCCAATAGCCTAAGAACATTACATCTCCTCCAGCCATTATGAAATTTGTAATTGCAATTAGAAACAATGGTATCCCTGTGGCAAAAATCAGCTTTGTATTAAATGAACCTGTATAATTTGACAGGTTAGGAAGGAATTTCCAAATCCAATATAAACCTACTACAAGGGTAATTAAATTTACTGTTACCAATGAATAAACTGCACCAATAACTCCATAAAGATTTGTGAGTATAAGCATCAAAGGAATCCCTAATAGCGGAACCATCAATCCACCTATGATCAGACCTTCTTTATATTTTTCCAAGGCTTTCAGAATTGCCGCAGAATGCAATATCAGAGTCATAGGCAATAAACCAAGACTCATGATTTTGACTGTCATAATACCAGTCGAAACATCATCAAAAAACTTCTCTGCAATAAAAGTCGCGTTAAAAAATATCACAACCACAAACAAACAAGCCATCAAACAAGAAAACAGGTAGGTCTGTCTGATTAATCCTTTGACTGCTACCCAGTTTTTATCTCCTGCATTTGAGGATACAAATCGAAGCAACACATTTCTAAAACCTAACTCACTTATTAATTTTGGAATGGAAACAAAAGAGAAAGCCAAATAATAAATTCCTGCGCCTTCTGCTCCTATCATCTTCGCCAAAAGAATATTATATAAAAATCCTAAAAATGCATTTCCTAATTTAATAGAAAAAGCAGCAGAAGTTTTTTTCAATATGCTATTAAAACCTTGATCTTTGGATCCAATACGTTTTAATACTCTGTCAAAAAGATTAGAGATCACTAATTCCTAAGCTTATACATCCGTTCAATAATCTCCACTACCTTCATCCCTTCTTCCATGTTGGTAGTCATCTCTCCACCACTCTGCAATACATCTACAACATTTTCAAAAACCAAAGGATGGTTGTTTGCTGAACCCTTATAGCTTCCATAATCATTTGCCGGATTCGATTCTTCCATTGCAGGCAACTCATAATCTTGAACATGACAGTAGTCAACTTTATTCATATACTGCCCTCCTATTTTGACGGTGCCTTTGGAACCTATTATTTTAATACTGCTTTCTAAATTTTTGTCATAGATAGCAGTAGAATAATTTATCAATCCTAATCCCCCTTTTTCAAACTCAAAATTCACTAATCCAGAATCTTCAAATTCTGTAGAATGGCTGTGATTGAAATCAGCAAACCTGGCACTGATGTTTTTAATGTCTCCAAATAACCAATACAAGAGATCTACAAAATGAGAAAACTGCGTAAACAGAATTCCACCATCAAGATCTAAACTTCCATGCCAGGAATGTTTTTTTCCTTTCGGGAAATAATATCTATCGTCTCTATTCCAGTAACAGTCGACCTGTACCAAAAATATTTCCCCGAGTTTTTTAGAATCAATTATTGTTTTCAACCAGGCGATAGGTGGGGAATATCGGTTTTGCATTACGCAGAAAATCATCTTGCCTTTTGTCTTTGATAGGTTTATAATTTCTTGAGCGGATGCAGCAGTCAAGCACATCGGCTTTTCTATTACTACATGCTTTTCATTATTTAAAACCTTTATCGCGTGAGTTGCATGGTGTCCATTTGGTGTACATATATTGACAACATCGATTTCAATATCTTCGGATAAAAGCTGCTCTAAATCATTAAATTTTGGAACTCCATATTCATCTAATTGATCTAACTTCTCCTTATCTGTATCACAGAGTGCCACTAATTCGCAAGAACTATTTTTCTGTATCATTGCAGCATGCCGCTGTCCTATGTGACCGCAACCGCAGACTGCAAATTTTATTTTTGATTTCTCCAATGGTTATTAGACCTTTCTCACTTGTTCTCCTCCTAATAAATACATCTCTTTACTTTCAGAACAAATGGCCTTTCCCTCTTGATCAAATTCTAATCGCTGACCGTTCTCACTCATCCATCCAATTTGTTGAGCTGGATTACCCACAACTAAAGCATAAGGTGGTACATCTTTTGTCACTACTGCGCCAGCACCTATAAAACAAAAGGCGCCAAGTGTATTTCCACAAACGACGGTTGCATTTGCTCCAATTGTAGCTCCTTTCCCAACGTTTGTTTCAAGATATGCTCCTCTCCTATTTACCGAAGATCTCGGATTGATCACATTTGTAAAAACCATGGATGGCCCTAAAAAAACATCGTCTTCACAGGTTACTCCAGCGTAGATCGACACATTATTTTGAACCTTCACATTCGAACCTAAAACTACATCGTCCGCTACAAAAACATTTTGGCCCAAATTGCAATTTGCTCCAATTGTAGCTTTTCCCATGATATGACAGAAATGCCAGACCTTACTACCATCTCCTATTTCCGCGCCTTCATCTATAATGGCTGAAGAATGTACAAAGTAAGAATCACTCATTAAGAAAAGTAAGTAATAATTTTGTTAGTAATAAAATCTAAAATTTCTTGATCCATTTCTGTATGGATCGGAAGGGACAAAACTTCTTGACAAAGTTTTTCTGTTACAACTTGTTCCTCTCCTGAATGAAACGAGCTAAATGCATCCTGTTTGTATAATGGAATTGGATAATAGATCATTGTTGGAATACCGTGAGATTTTAAAAACTCTTGCAACCCATTCCTGTGTAAATTTTGCACCCTCAACGTATATTGGTGAAAGACATGCGAAGAAAATGGACTTCGTACTGGAGTTTTTAAATTATCAAATCCTCCTAAAGCTTTGTCATAGTGTTCTGCTGCAGCTCTTCTTGCAGCTGCATATTTATCAAGGCGTTTAAGTTTAATGTCTAAAACTGCTGCTTGGATAGAATCCAGTCTAGAATTTACGCCTATGACTGAATGATGATATTTTTTCTTTTGCCCGTGATTGGCAATCATTCTTATTTTTTCAGCCAAGGCATCATCATTTGTAAATAATGCTCCGCCATCACCATAGCACCCAAGGTTTTTAGAAGGGTAAAAAGAAGTACAGCCGATATGTCCAATTGTCCCAACCTTTTGTTTCTTACCACTTTCAAAAGTATAGTCAGCACCAATTGCTTGTGCGTTGTCTTCTATTACAAATAAATTATGCCTTTTGGCGAAAGCCATGATAACCTCCATATCTGCAGCCTGCCCAAAAAGATGTACGGGTACAATGGCTTTGGTCTTTTCAGTAATGTAAGATTTGACCAGATCGACATTGATGTTGAAGCTATCTTCATGCACATCGACCATGACTGGTTTTAGATTTAATAATGCTATAACTTCAGCAGTAGCAACATAAGTAAAAGAAGGCACTATAACTTCATCTCCAGGTTTCAAGCCTGCAGCCATCAAAGCAATTTGCAAGGCATCAGTTCCATTTGCACATGGAATAACATGATTTACTTTTAGATATTTTTCTAAGCTTGCTTGAAAGGACCTTACCTTTGGCCCATTGATAAACTGAGCAGAATCAATTACTTCACTGATCGATTTATCAACTTCCTTTTTGATCTTTTGGTATTGCCCTTGGACGTCAACCATTTGAATTTTACGATTAAGAACTGCTCTTTCTATTTCCAATTTTGTTTTTTTATAGTTAACCAGCTTTCGCCGTTTTTATTTCCTTTTCAGTCAACCTATGTTTATAAATCTTAATTTTTGACAATGGCCTTTCAATAATCAAAAAACTCAAGGCTGAAATTAATATTGCAAAAATGAAAAAGATATAAATTTTAAATCCCGATCCTATCACTCCTAAATCTTTCACAATAAGTAAAACAGGCATATGAAAAAGGTATAAACTAAAACTTATCGTCCCAATAAATCTTAAAAATTTAATTCTTAAAAAAGAACTAAAGACACCTTTGTTATATTTCGAACTTAGCAATAAACTTCCCCAAACAAATGCAAACGGCAAATAAAATACTGGATTATGAAAAACCATCCATCTCCCAGTAATCAATTCAAAATAATATGGAATTGAAACAAATATTATTCCTAGAGAAGCAACAGTGAGAAAAGTGTACATCTGCTTACTGATTCCCTTTTCAAAAAATTCCTTGTTTAACAATTCATAAATTGAAATCAACGTACCTACTAAAAAAATAGGCAAGAATCTAAAAGTTGAAATTGTTGAAAATCTAAATATAATTTGAATCGCAATTGAGATTACAATTAACACTGCTATTAGTATTGCAATGTTTTTGATGTTCCAATGAAAATACTTGTTAAAAACCCAAATTATTAACGGTGATAAAAAATAATATTTGAACTCAACAGGGATGGACCAAAATACACTTTCGCCCTGAAGGAAAACTATATGGTGCCAAATATTTTTGAAATCTATTTCTGTGTTATAGCCATAGGTAGATAGAACAGCATACAGAAAAAGTGCAATTATAAAGAGTGGAAAAATTCTTAAAAATCTTCGCAAAAAATAATTTTTCCAATAGATTGGACTTGACTTGCCCGACATGAAGGCAATTGCAATTTGTCTATCCAATAAATAAGCTGACAATACAAAAAACAAAAACACGCCTATTTTACCTACCCCACTAAAATTTAAAAATGGTAAAAAGTATAAGCTTTCATTAGAAGCATGCGAGAGTAATACGAATATAACTGCAATACCTCTCAAACCATCTAACTCCTTAAAATGTTCCGGTTTATTATCATGCGGAAAGAATATCTTATTTATCCCTTGGCTCATTTAAATGATTCCCAATTTGTTACAACCTCCAATATTCAATCCCAGGCAAATCCTCTTTTTCAAACACCGCTTTGATATCTACCAAAATTGGATTGTCTTTCATAATTGATTTGAACCAATCGCCATCTTTTGAAACATACTCGTCGTGATTTACAGCTACTATTACAGCGTCGTAATCTGAAGAAATATTGTCTACTAATGTGAGGTTATATTCATGCGCTACTTCATTTGGAGAAGCAAACGGATCCGTAACATGCACATGGATCGAGTAACTCATTAATTCTCGAATAAGATCCACAACCTTTGAATTTCTTATGTCGGCCACGTTTTCTTTAAAAGTAATTCCTTTCACTAGGATCTTGGACTCTCCAATATTCTTGCCTTTTTCGATCAATAATTGAACAAGTCTTTTGGCTACAAAAGAAGGCATAAAATCGTTGATTCGTCTCCCACTGGCAATCACTTGTGGATCATAACCAAGTTGCTTCGATTTGTGTAGTAAGTAATAAGGGTCCACACCAATGCAATGTCCGCCAACTAATCCTGGATAAAACTTCAAGAAATTCCATTTTGTACCTGCAGCTTTTATAACCTCATGCGTATCAATTCCCATCCTATCAAAAATGATGGACAACTCGTTCATCAAAGAGATATTCAAATCTCTTTGTGTATTTTCAATCACCTTCGCTGCTTCAGCGACCTTTACAGAAGATGCTTCATATATACCCGCTTCAATGATGTGTCCATAAACTTTTCCAATCTCGCTACTTGACTCTTCATCACAGCCTGAAACGATCTTTGTGATCTTTGTCAAAGTTCGCACCTTATCACCAGGTACAATTCGCTCAGGTGAGTAACCATACTTAAAGTCAACACCTGCAACCAAACCTTTGTCAGAGTCAGATTCCACAATCTGTCCCTCTGCTGTTGCATAGGATCTTCTTTTAATGGTCTGATTGACAAGAGCTGGCAAACAATCTTCTTCAGTGCAGCCAGGATATACGGTTGATTCGTAAACCACATAGTCCCCAGGTTTGATCGCACGACCAACTGTCTCAGAAGCTTTAATTAAAGGATTCAGATTGGGTACCTTATGTTCATCTATATCCGTTGGAACAGCAATGATGAAAAAGTGCACTTTCTTTAATTCTTCTTCCGAAGCTGTAAACACAATGTCCTTATTTTCAAAGGCTGATCCATCCAATTCTTGGGAAGGATCTATGCCTTGATTCATTAGGTCCACTCTTTTTTCATTTATGTCAAAACCAATTACGCTGAAATCCTTGGCAAATTCCAATGCTATGGGCAAGCCAACATAGCCCAAACCAATGACACCAATTTTCTTCTTTTTGTCTAGTAATTCTGAAAACATCTGTAAAAAATTTATTCTTCTCCGATAATTTTAATGCTCCAAATTTCACACATTATAAGGCAACTAATCTGGAGTATAGGTTTACGGTAGACTAAAAACTATTCTTAAATGATCATTCCTGCACCAACCGTATTGTTGGTCGCTTCATCAACTAAAATTACAGAACCTGTAATTCTATTTTGACGATACTCATCTATGAAAACAGGCTTTGTAGTTCTAATAACTACTCTAGCAATATCATTCATCTTAATCGTCTTCTCTTCTAAGTTTCTATGAAGCGTATTAATATCTAATTTGTATCTGACTTCTTTCACCATACATCGAGTATCTTGAGTCGTATGCAATAAAGCATACTTTCCTTTTTCTTTTAAAGGCGTATCTCCAAACCAACAGATCATCGCTTCGACATCTTGCGTGTTATTTGGCTTGTTGTTTACCCTCACGATCATGTCTCCCCTACTTACATCTACATCGTCCTCTAATAGTAAGGTAACAGACATTGGAGGAAATGCTTCTTCTATTTCTCCGTCAATGGTATCGATCTTCTTTATTTTTGAAGTAAATCCTGATGGCAGCATCATTACCTCATCTCCTTTTTTGAATACACCTCCCGCAATTCTTCCTGCGTACCCTCTATAATCATGGTACTCATCCGTGTTTGGTCTAATGACATACTGAACTGGAAACCTGCAATCTATAAAATTATGATCTGATCCAATGTGAACATTCTCTAAATAATATAACAAAGTTGACCCTTCATACCAATCCATATTTTCAGATCTATCAACAACATTATCTCCAAGCAAAGCTGACATTGGCACAAAGTGAAGATCTTTTATCTCTAACCTTGAAGCAAAATTTTCAAAATCTTCTTTGATTTTCAAATATGCTTCTTCTCCAAAATCAACAAGATCCATTTTGTTAATACAAACTACCAAATGCGGTATTTGCAAAAGTGAAGCGATGATCGCATGTCTTTTAGTTTGCTCTACCACACCGTGTCTAGCATCTATCAAAACCAATGCAACATTCGCCGTTGACGCCCCAGTCACCATGTTTCTTGTATATTGAATATGACCCGGAGTATCCGCAATAATAAATTTTCTCTTAGGTGTAGAAAAATACCTATAAGCAACATCAATGGTAATTCCTTGTTCTCTTTCTGCTTTCAATCCATCTGTCAACAAAGCCAAATTTACTCCTTCTTCCCCCCTTCTCAAACTACTTGATTCTATAGCTTCATATTGATCTTGAAAAATAGATTTACTATCGTATAATAGTCTCCCTATTAATGTGGATTTTCCATCATCTACAGAACCTGCTGTTGTGAAACGCAGCAATTCTGTATTTTCCAATTCTTTTATAATATCTTCGTTTAATGACATTTTTAATTAGCTTTTGGCTATTGGCTGTTGGCCGTTAGCATTTGATTATTAATTTAAGAGATGTTTATTTGGTTATGTGTTTATGTGTTTATTCGTGAGCTATTTAGTTGAGAAATTCTTAATTTGTTAAGTTTATTTCCAATCTCTTCTACTGTTTCTCTTAACCGCTCTAAATCTTTGGCGTCTAGCAAACCTAATTCGTTTGCTATCATTAATTGTGCTAAAACTTCCATTAATGACCCAAAAGCAATTTCTGTGAACCTTGCTTTTTCTTTGTAAGATTTTCTAGAAGTTCCTTCTGCCAAATTCGAACAAACTGATACTGAAGCTCTCCTCAGTTGAGATGTTAATCCATACTTTTCCTCAGATGGAAAGCTCTTAGTTATCTTATAAATTTCGACACAAAGATCTTTACCTCTCTGCCAAACATTTAACTTCTCAAAAGAATAAGTTTTCATATTAACTTACAGATAACCAAATACACGAATAAACAAATAAACATTAAAATTGCCGTAGGCAATCCTAAAAGTATCCCAACTTCTTCCTATCCTCCATACTCGTTTCCGACCGCTTATCATCCGTTCTTCCTCCACGTTCAGTCATTCTGGTAGTCGCAACTTCTTCTATGATATCACCAATTGTTTCCGCGTTTGAAAGCCATACTCCGGTACATGTAACATCTCCAATAGTCCTACATCTGACTTTCATTTCTTTCACAACCTCGGTTGGTTTCTTTTCTATATGTTCTGAGTCCGCTAATAAAACACCATCTCTTTCGAAGACAGGTCTAGTATGCGCGAAATATAAACTTGGCAATTTTACTTCCTCTAATGCAAGGTATTGCCAAACGTCTAATTCCGTCCAATTTGAAATAGGAAAGATCCTAAAGTGCTCTCCAAATCTCTTTTTCCCATTAAACAAATTCCACAATTCAGGACGCTGATTTTTAGGATCCCATTGACCAAACTCATCTCGATGTGAGAAAAATCTTTCTTTTGCTCTTGCTTTTTCTTCATCCCTTCTCGCACCTCCTAGCGCTGCATCAAATTTTCCCTTTTCTATAGAATCAAGGAGGACATTCGTTTGCAAACCATTTCGGCTTGCATTGACACCAGATTCTTCTTTTTGACTCCCTTTGTCAATTGATTCTTGTACAGAACCAACTATCAGTCTCGCTCCAGTTTCTTCGACCAAAGCATCTCTATAAGCTATTGTCTCTGGAAAATTGTGTCCAGTGTCAATGTGTAGAAGTGGGAAAGGTATCTTTCCTGGAAAGAAAGCTTTTTTTGCTAAATGGACCATTAAAATGGAATCCTTACCTCCAGAAAACATCAAAACCGGATTTTCAAATTGAGCAGCTACTTCTCTCAAAATGAAAATGGATTCTGATTCTAATTCACGTAAATGATTTAATTGATAATTCATTTTAATTAATTAAATGGTTTTATTCGTAACTGCAATTTTTGCAATCACATTATCAAATATTTTTTGTGCCGCCTCTTTGACGGTGCATTCATCTGTTTTTATTTCTACATCAGGATTTTGAGGAGCTTCATAAGGAGAATCAATCCCAGTAAAACCTTTTATCTCTCCTGCTCTTGCTTTCTCATAAAGGCCTTTCACATCTCTAGATTCACATACTTCGAGTGGTGCATTGATATACACTTCAATAAAGTCATCTACACCTATAGTTGCTTTTGCAAAATCTCTACTCTTTTTAGTAGGACTTATAAAGGAACAAATCGTGATCACACCTGTATGCAAATACAATTTACTTATTTCCGCAATTCTTCGAATGTTCTCTGCTCTATCTTCTATTGAAAATCCAAGGTTACTATTTATTCCGCTTCTAATGTTATCTCCATCAAGCACTTGACAAAGGAATCCTTCATTATACAATCTTCGTTCCAACTCTTGCGCAATGGTACTTTTTCCTGATCCCGATAGACCAGTCAACCAAAGTACCTTGGATTTTTGAGTTAAAAGCTTCTCTCGGTCGGCTCTTTTTAAAAGCCTGTCAAATATTGGATGTATGTTGTTCAAGCCTAACTTTTTTTATTCAAACCTAATTTTCTTCTTATACTACCTCTTGGTGCCAACTGCCACAGCCTTTCATGGAAATAGTAAATGAACATCTTTGCAAAAAATTCTATGCCGCCAACCTTTAGGGCATTACTGATATCTCCAAAAACGAAATAGGCAATCGTTACTGTAGTAGTAGTGGCAATAATACGCCAAGATATTGTTTTAAGAATGCTCCTAACTTGAGATTCTTTTTTGTAGACTACCTTTTCTTCTATTTTCTCCATTTTTGATAGGGCTCCGCCTCAGAAAAGTCCCAAAAACTTTTCTCCCGACAGTATATTTAATTTAATTTTAATCAATTATATAACAACAAGAATTTAGGCGACAGCCACAATTTTCTTGTCAACTTTTCTAATGTCTTTTGGATTAATTTCTATTAATAGATTATATCCTATTTGATTAAGCTGAAGCAAGAAATTTTTCTTTCCTTTCTTATCCAACAACTTACCTTTCAATCCACTCAAGCTGCCTGAAACAACCTCCACCACATCTCCTGCATCATAGTTTTGATCTTCCAGATCTATCTCTATATTTTCTCCAACTATACGCCTCACAATTTCAATTTCATTTTTAGGTATTGAAATTAAGTTACGTGCAAAACTCACAAAATCAACCACTCCTTCTGTGTCCTGAACTATTCTGAATTGTTCTTTGGTGATTTTCACAAACAGATAGCAGCTGAATAATGGCTTTTCAACCAACCTCTTCTTCTTAGCGTAAATTTTATAAAGCCTTTGCAAAGGGAGATAGACTTCCACTCCTTTTCTTTCTAGATCAGCCAAAACCAGTTTTTCTCGCTTATACCGTGTATAAACAGCAAACCACTTGGCTTCCGTTTTATCTAAATGATTTTCGTATGCTTGACTTCTCAATTTCAATTACAAGTATTTCAAATATTGTACGTATTGCGAATATTACAAATATTTCCTTAATCTAAATTTTTAGACCATATCAACAATGGCTCTGTCTCAAATTGTTCCCAGTGAATATTGTTTTCATCCAATTCCTTGTAAATTATGTAACGTATCTTTCTCTTGATCAGATCTTCTGCTTTTCCAACCAATTTGATCAAATATTCCTGATCAATGTTTCCTACAAATATCAAATCTATAATTTGGCTGTCAAGCCCTTTAGCAAAGGTTCCTGTCAAATAAACTGAATCAACTTCTCCCAATCGCTTAACAACATTGGTGACTATCCTATCTAGACCAATATGCTTAAGTAATAAGCTATTGATTTCACTGAATAATGGGTGTTTTGTATTTGCTTGAAATATCTTCTTGTTGCCTTGAAGTGCTGATGTAAGCATCCCAGCATCCTCTAATCTATTGAGTTCTAACCTAATGGCATTGGTGGATTCACCAAACTCAGACTCCAAACCCCTTAAATATGCCTTGTTCCGGCTATTTAGGAAGAATTTCAGCAAAAGCTTAATCCTAGTTTTGTTAGATATTAAGGTTTCTATCATGATTGAGTAACAAAACTACTCAATATGATTGTATTAAACAAGAGTTTATTGTATAAAATTATTACTCGATATGAGCTAAGATTGCATGATATCTCTCAATATTTTTCTTCCTATGACAAACATCAATCCCAAAAAAGTCCCTAATATGATAGCCGTAAGAATGCCTACAATAAGTGATTTTTTAGCTGGTCGTAATGGAGCAATCGGTAGGTCAATAATTTGTATCACTGGTGTTCTATCTCTTAGTGAAAACTCTGCGATCTCCTTTTGCTCTTCTACTTTTGCCCAAGCAGCACCTAACATCTTTACTTTGGCCTCCAATCTAAGTCTTTGCAGCTGATCAGTCTTGTTATATAAGCCTCTATTTTTGTCCATGAAATTAGCCAGCCCATACTCGGCTGAATTCAGCTCAGCATGCAAGGAATCTGCTTTAGTACTTATTGCGTCAAAAGTATGTTGCTGTTTTTCTATCGTTTTGTTGACATAAAATTCACTTATTTCCTGAAATACCGTCTCTAAAAGATTAATGGATAAGTCCTCATCAAAAGTATTTATGCTCAACGTCATAATTCCAGTATTTTCTGAAATTGTACTTTTTAGCAAGGCATCAATTCCTAATTCTTTAGAACCAATTATCCTCGTATGTAGAATTTTAAGTGCCTTATTCTCCGCTCTTGAAAAGTTTGGAATACTATCGTGCTTGTAAAGTAAACCATTTAAGCCTGTTGTATCCTCTGCCCATTCTTGGTGATATTCATAACCATTAATTAAATGATTGGCATAATAGTCCGTTCTGCCTGAAGCAAACCCTTTATTAAAAAGTACATTTTGAACTATTTTTCTTGACTTGATGAGCTCAAGCATCTTTTCTAGATTATAATCTCCGCCACCTCCACCGCCCAATCCAAAATTGCCCAGAACTCCTGCCATACCACCTAGTCCGCCTCCCTCTTCTTCATTGACCATAAAGGTCAACTTAGCGGGATAATACGCCTTTGAAGTAAATACAGCATAAACTTGAAAAATAGCTACAGCTATGATAAATAGAGCAATGATCCACCAATACCTCCACGCTTCAAACCAAAACTCTTTGATTTTAAGAATTAGTTCTTTAATACTGATCCCTTGGCTTTCGTTATTACTTTGATTCAAATCCGTACCTTAATTTTAGATATTACTTACGATTTATATAGTATACTGAATTGATTATTTATAGTTTAAAAAAGGAGCCATCCACTTTTCCGCTTTCGCTTTATCCCATCCTTTTTTGCTGGCATAATCATCCACCTGATCTTCAGACACATCTCCAAGTCCAAAGTAACGCGATTCTGGGTGAGCAAAATACCAACCACTCACAGAAGCGGCAGGATACATAGCAAAACTTTCTGTTAATGAAATTCCAATTAAATCATCAACTTCCAGTAGTTCGAATAAGGTACCTTTTTCTGTATGCTCTGGACACGCTGGATAACCTGGTGCAGGTCTTATTCCCTTATAGACCTCCTTAATCAAATCCATGGCACTTAAATTTTCATCCTTCTCATATCCCCAATATTCTTTACGGACCATCTTATGCATGAACTCAGCAATCGTTTCAGCAAATCTGTCGGCAAGTGCCTTCAGCATGATCGCACTATAGTCGTCATTATCCGCCTCAAATTGCTTGACCCTTTTCTGTATCCCATGACCGGCAGTCACTGCAAAACCTCCAATATAATCTGCTCCTTGTCCCTTAGGTGCAATGTAATCTGCTAAAGAAAAGTTCGGTTTTCCTGGTGCCTTCTTTCGTTGCTGTCTGAGATGAAATAATGTCTTCACGACTTTATCTCTTTTTTCATCCGAATAGATCTCAACGGTATCATCATTAACCACATTTGCGGGATAAAATCCAATAACAGCTTTTGCAGTCAACCAATTTTCTTTGATTATCAGGTTCAGCATTTCTTGGGCATCTTCAAATAGCTTTGTAGCTTCTACACCTACGATCTTGTCACTCAATATTGCCGGATACTTTCCAGCCAATTGCCAACTACTAAAAAATGGGGTCCAATCTATATACTGTCTCAATACTTCTAAAGGAAATTCTACAAAATTCTTAGTGCCTAAGAAACTTGGTTTTGGAAAGTTGTAGGTAGACCAATCAATCTTGAATTTATTCTGTCTCGCCTCCGCTATAGAAATATACTTTTTAGAAGTATTTCGATCCTTCCTATTTTTCCTCAATACATCATATTCTTGCTTGTTCGAAATAATAAAATTATTCTTCACATCAAGATCTTGCGTCAACAAAGATGAAACTACTGCAACAGATCTAGAAGCATCTAAGACATGAATGGTAGAACCTGTGTAAGCTGGCTCAACTTTGACTGCAGTATGTGTTTTTGATGTTGTTGCACCTCCAATCAATAGTGGGATCTTCATATTTCTGCGCTCCATTTCAGAAGCCACATTCACCATCTCATCCAATGATGGGGTAATTAGACCACTTAAGCCAATGACATCAACATTGTGTTCAACGGCAGCATCTAAGATCTTCTTTGCTGGGACCATAACACCTAGGTCAATAATTTCATAATTATTACAACCTAATACAACGCCAACTATATTCTTTCCTATGTCGTGAACGTCTCCTTTTACAGTTGCCATCAATATCTTTCCCTTGGTTGAACTTCCTGCTTTTGAAGCTTCTATAAATGGCGTCAAATGAGCTACGGCTGCTTTCATTACCCTTGCACTTTTTACCACTTGCGGCAAAAACATTTTTCCCGCCCCAAACAAGTCTCCAACGATATTCATCCCGTCCATCAGAGGTCCCTCAATAACATTTATTGGATTTGGTACTTTTTGTCTTGCCTCCTCAACATCTTCAACAATGAATTCCGTGATTCCCTTTCTTAAAGCATACGAGATCCGCTCTTCTACAGTGCTCTCCCTCCAAGCAATGTCTTTTTCTACTGACTTTCCACCTTTTCCATAAAAGCTCTCAGCCAACTTTGTCAATCTATCCGTAGAATCATCTCTTCTATTAAATAGAACATCCTCCACATGTTCTAAAAGATCCTTTGGTATTTCTTCATAAACTTCTATCAATCCTGCATTCACTATACCCATATCCATACCTGCTTTGATAGCATGAAATAAAAATGCAGAGTGCATTGCCTCTCGCACAATGTTGTTACCTCTGAATGAAAAGGATATATTGGAAACTCCACCACTGATCTTTGCTCCTGGACACTGTTCTTTTATCTGCCTCGTGGCTTCGATAAAGTTTATCGCGTAATTATTATGTTCTTCAATACCCGTTGCTACAGCAAATATATTTGGGTCAAATATGATGTTTTGAGGCTCATACCCTACTTTATCAATCAAAAAATTATAAGCTCTTTTACAAATGTCCACCTTTCTTTCTGTAGTATCAGCTTGCCCTTGCTCGTCAAATGCCATTACCACAGCTGCAGCACCAAATCTTTTAACGATAGTCGCTTGTCTTAAGAATTCCTCCTCTCCTTCTTTTAGGGAAATAGAATTGACAATGCATTTCCCTTGTACACATTTCAATCCCGCTTCAATAATATCAAATTTAGAGGAGTCGATCATGATCGGGAGCTTAGCAATATCTGGCTCTGACATGACCAAGTTTAAAAACTTTACCATCATTTCTTTGGAATCCAATAAACCTTCGTCCATATTGATATCTATGATCTGGGCTCCTCCTTCTACCTGATCTCTAGCTACAGATAGTGCTTCTTCCAGTTTTCCTTCTTTGATCAGTCGTGCAAATTTTCTAGAGCCGGTAACATTGGTTCGTTCTCCTACATTTACAAAGTTTGTCTCTGGCCTAATGACCAAGGGCTCAAGTCCTGACAAACTTGTGTATGGGATGGGCTTTGCTTTTTCTCTTGGTTTTACACCAGCCACACCTTTGGCCATTGCTTGTATATGTGCTGGCGTAGTTCCACAGCAACCTCCGATGATATTTACAAAATTGCTTTCAGCGAATTCTCGGATATAATCACTCATTTCTTCTGCCTCTTGATCATACTCCCCAAACTCATTTGGAAGTCCTGCATTTGGGTATGCACTAACATAGCAGCCAGCTTTTGCAGCCAATACTTTTAGGTATGGTCTCATCTCTTGAGCACCCAAGGCACAGTTCAAACCGATACTAAAGGGCTTGATATGGCTTACTGAAATAAGAAAAGCCTCCACTGTTTGTCCCGAAAGTGTTCTTCCAGATGCATCCGTAATCGTTCCTGAGATCATTACAGGAATTTTAATGCCTTTTTCCTCAAACAAAACCTCGATAGCATAAAGCGCAGCTTTAGCATTTAAAGTATCAAAAATAGTTTCAACCAAAAAGATGTCTGCTCCTCCTTCAAGTAACCCTTTAGCCTGTTCATAGTAGGCATCTTTTAATTCATCAAAGGAAACTGCTCTGTAACCTGGATCATTAACATCTGGTGACATGGAAGCCGTTCTATTGGTTGGTCCTAGTGCACCAGCCACAAAACGCTCGTTACCTGGGTTCTCCTTCAAGTACTCCTTAATAGCCTCCTTTGCTACCTTAGCAGATTCATAATTTAATTCATAAGCTAGATCTTGCATATCATAATCTGCTTGGGCTATTGTCGTAGAACTAAAAGTGTTGGTTTCTATTATATCAGCTCCTGCCGCCAAATACTTTTTATGTATTTCCTTGATGATCTGAGGCTGAGTTATTGATAAAAGGTCATTATTACCTTTTATGTCTTTATGAAAATCCTTAAATCGTTCCGCTCTGAAATCTGCTTCTGTAAGCTTATATTCTTGGATCATTGTCCCCATGGCACCATCTAGAACTAGGATTCTCTCCTTTACCGCTGCATTTAAAAGATCGCTTCTATTCATCAATTTGTATGTATTAAGTTGTTATAGGGAAAACAAGTTTGTAAATATTAAGTTTCAATAACAAAGGAGCTATCCTCAAATATGAGAATAGCTCCTTGCAAAAGTAATAATATCTTAAAATTGTTGGGCGATTACTTTATATATCTTTAAGCTAATTAAAGCTTTGCCATATCTCTAATAAGAATGCTCTTTCTATTAAAGTATATTAGGTTATCTTTTTTTAACTCATTTAGTACAGAGGTGACTGTTTGTCTTGAAGTTCCAGTTAAATTCGCAATATCTTGTTGTGTTAGAGAATGCTTAAACATCATCTCAAAACCCACTTTCCTACCTCTTCTCAATACATTGTCTTTAAGGAAATCTATTATGCGTGATCTTGCGTCTTTAAAGATTAAAGCTTCCAGTCTAGTTTCTGCAGACCTTAACCTCTTTCCAACTTGTGACATGAAATGTGCACTCAACCTATGATTAGTTTTCATTAAGGTCAAGATGTCAACTGCGTTTATAGCTAAAAACTCAATATTTTCATTCATTGCTTTGGCAAAATTCAGTCGCTTTTCTTCTCCAAGGAGACACATTTCACCAAATAAAGCTTTTGGGTGTATGATCGATTTGATTATCTCCTTACCATCTACAGAATGAGTCCCAATCTTGATGGTACCCTTTAATAAGAAGTATATACAGGTTGACGGTTCATCCGATAGAAAAACAAAACTATATTTAGATTTCTTTTTCAATTCGGATTTCTGAGCCAGTAATGTTCTCTCTTCTTCAGTTAAACACTCAAAAAGAGGTAGGTCGTTTATAATTTCTTTTTTACTAATCATGATCTCGAATTTTAAAGGATAAATAAATATTGCGCTCGTCTGTTCATGTTTAAGACACAAGAAAATCATGTTACCCCTACCCTACTCGAAGATTTATTTCTTTTTTTTGAAAATTGCAGTGTTAAAGCCTGTTCTATCTAATCGATGCCAATATTTTATTCTGTTATATGGAAATAGAAATATTTAAAGGTTAGGTAGATTACATTGCAATACAATATGTCAATGTAATTCTATATTGCTAATATTACAGATAATACATAGCTGAATTACAGTCTGCTTGCTTTTTAATTTCCTATCTTGGGTATACAATTGAATTTAAGGCCGATAATTTGTCGCTCACGGCCTTTTTGTGAGCTTTAGAAGGAATAACAGGGTCATTATATTATAAGCGGTTTAAATTTCAAATTTTTGCATGTTAAGCAATATTTGTAATATGTGAAATAATTGTAATATGTGAAATATCGCAAATACCAGAATTATTAGTATGCATATTATCTTAATCAGTTATTCTAGCTTTCATCCTTGCCGCATTTTATAAATAAACCGGTGTTGGGATTACATAAGGTCTATTCTTTGATCCTTTCTAGATTATTTTGGTGCTGAAATATTATATTTATTTGTAATATTTGTAAGCAGTTATTTCCGGAGAATATAACCAGATGAATTTGATTTGGATGTTTAACTATTTTGAGACCACTTATTAGGAGTAAAAGTTGGTCGAGTTGATTATTGTTAGAAGAAGTAATATTTGTAATATTGAAAATAAGCGTAATACGCAATTACACATCTTACTAACATTCTATTTAAAGATGTTATTATTTATAGCTCCATACCTCTCAAATATTATGAACTATGAATATTAGCAAAGAAGCTTTTTCTAGACCTGTAGGGTATAATCCAAATTATTTGATAAACCCCGTTTAAGTTTCTAAGATTATCGAAAGGATGCACTGTTCAAGTGGACAAGTATTTTGAAATTTAATAGGGTAGGGGATTTGTTAATAATATGTTTTATTATAGATCAGTGTATAGTTCTCACGAACAGCCATGTTCTCAAAAGAAATATTACAGTGTAATGTAGTGTTACAAAGTAATAAGAGTAATATAGGTAATAGGTGTAATGACAGTAGTACTATTTAGTTTGTGACTCCTTGAAGGCTATAACTGCTGTTTCAAGGGGTTTCTCTCCCACATTATCGAGATATAGTGCTAATGCCTCATCAAAAACATCCTGTATTTTTTTTCTATCCCAATAGGCCAAAGCTTTGATCTGATTAAGTTTTTCAGTATTTACTCTAAAAGTAGTTACTGTAGAGCTATGCTTATTACTTTTTACCGGCGAAGGGCTTAATTTTTCCTTTTCTGGTGTTTGTTGAGCGATTGCCGATGACATTGGAACCGTTTCAGGCTCTTTATCAGGAATTAAGGAGTTCAGACGCTTGCTTCCTATCTTTTTCTTAAAATCTTTTCCCATATCAGTTTGAATGTGCGTTTTCAATTTCTTTACTTAGATTCTCATAATCTTTGGCTCCATTGGAGGTAGGGGCATAGGCGAATATATCTTGATCACCAATAGGTGCTTCGACTAGAGCAACATTTCGCCTAATTCTAGTCTTAAAGACCTTGTTTGGGAAATTTTCCTCTATCATATCAGCTATATTTCTATTCACTACTATTCTCACATCAAATTGGGTAAGAAAAACGCCACTTATTTCAACTTCTTTGTTCAATCTAGCTTTGATTTTATCCATGATAAGCATAAGCTTATCGAGCCCCTTCATTGAAAAGTACTGAGCATCAAGTGGGATATAAACCTCTGTACATGCAGTCAAAGCGTTGATTGTCAATAAACCCAGGGAAGGTGGGCAATCAATTAAGACATACTCATAATTCACTTTTACCTTATCAAGGACCTCTCTTAGGACGTATTCTCTGCCAGTTACACCACTTAATTCCACCTCAGCCACAGATAGATCTAAATTGGCTGGTGCTAGGTGCAGATTAGAAGTGATTGGAAAAATTGGAAGGTTCTTCCCTTGGACCATGGCATCATATATACTTACATCCACATCCTCATAACCGAAAGCATCACTTAAATTTGATTGTGGATCGAGGTCTACAAGTAATACCTTATGGCCAAGACGGCTTAGTCCAACCCCAATGTTTTGAACAGAGGTTGTTTTTCCAACACCCCCTTTGTGATTCGCAATAGCGATAATATTAGTCATATTCATAATGTTATATTGGCAATATTACAAATATTTCTTATATTAAGAGCTAAGTTTGAAAAATTATTCAGAAGAATATTATTATGGCAGAGTAATTGCATAATGTTGATATAGTTAAATAAATTATATAGAAAATGAGAAAATTAATATTACTACTACTTTCCGTTTATGCTTTTAGCCTTCAAGCACAGGAGTTTGAAGTAGGTTTGAAAGCCGGCGCTACTTTATTTCACGGTGATGCTATCGAAGGTACTTTCGATTTTGGCGAAACTAGTTACGGAGTCGGCCTTTTTGCCCGCTACCACTTTGACCACAAATTTGCTTTTAGAGGAAGTTTAAATTACCAAAATGCCAAAGGTGATGATGCTAATAACTCAACATCTTTAGCAAATAGAGGTCTATCACATGACTCTAGATTAATTGATTTAGCGATTTCTGCAGAATGGAATTTTCTGGGAGTAGATATCTATACAGGTCCTTCAAGGATAAATGCAAAATTCACGCCTTATGCACTTTTGGGTGTAGGGTTGGTTTCATTTGATCCAACTTTGCTTATTGCAGCAGATAGTCCAGGTTTAGATCCACTTGATGCCATTCAAGAATATCCTAAGTTATCTATGATGATTCCAATGGGACTAGGTGTTAGATACACCATGGATAGGCTAGTTATAGGCTTGGAAGGAACATTAAATGCTGGACTGAATGATTATTTAGATGGTATTAGTAGATCAGGAAACCATGATGACAATGATTGGTATACTTTTGTTGGAGTTACTGTTGCTTATAGAATTGGTGCACAAGCAAAGGAAAAGCAAATGGAAGAGCCTGAAGAAATCCTTGAAGAAGGTGATATTATAATCGAAGAAGAATATTAGATACAGAAATTGAATTGATAATCTAAGGGCAAAAGCCGATAATCTTAATTGGTTATCGGCTTTTATATTTTAAAAAGAATCAGGATCAAAAAGCTCATCCAGATAAAGGGATCTCGTATTCTGGTGATAGTTATCTTTGCAATCATCAATCCCAGACCTCATTATACTGATACAAAAGCCATTTTGGTAACTATCTTCTCTATGCTCACGACCAAGATAACAATGCCCTAGCTCGTGGAAAATCACGAATTCTTTAAGCAGATCATTTTCTGTATTGACAAAAAATGGTAGATCAATAACCAAGATATTTTCGGATGGGGTAGGGTGTTGACATTTGCCAGCAACATTTGGCTGGTCAAATCTTTCTAGATGCCCTTCAATACCGCTAAGATTTAAATCAACCATAACGCCTCGATCTGCTGCGACTTCCTCAAATCTTTCGAAATAAGGCCATAGTCTTTCATCAACATTCACAAAACTTTTCGTGACCTGTTCATCATCAGAACAAGTGAATAAGAGTAATATTATGAAAGAAATTAAAGTGCATTTACTCATTTGAATGGAATATGCCATAAATATCGATTCAAATTCTGACTAAAACAATTAGATTAAGGATAAAGTGGAATTAAACTTTAACAATTGTCCAAATTCAAGAAGGCATAAAAATTAATTACTTGAGTCTAAAAGCTAGCATTTGAGCGCTAACGGACCTATATACGTTTAAAAGCTAGTAATTGAGCGTGCAAAACAGGAATATTGAAAATCAATATTAAAAGCTAGTAATTGAGCGATATAATTGGTCGAATAATAGCTAAAAGCTAGTATTGGAGCGCTAATGGAGGGAGTATAAAAAACTAAAAGCTAGTGATAGAGCGCTAGATTGGCAAGATTGGAAATAATTAACTCTATTTATAGCTTTACTTTAAGTAAAAGCACTTAAACAGGGCAATACTAAGCTTAAAGCTATAATTAGAGTTTCTAAAAGCTACTAATTGAGCGCATATTAATAGAATTTTCGGTTCATATTGATCTGGAAATAGCTCAAAAACATCAAATAGAGCAATCAGATATAAAAAACATTAATATGTGGTGAGAAAAGAATAAATTTTGAATCGTTTTTCGTTTTGCATGCTTAAACGCTTTAAAATACGTGTTTTTTTAAGAGAGTATTTTATAATCCTTTTTAGGCCTCCACAAGTAGTTGATTGTCATAATAGTTAGAGGCTACTGAAGCTAGTAATTGAGCGCTAAAGGCTAGATATTGAGCGCTAAAAGCTAGTAATTGAGCGCTATAAGGACCTGATTATCAGACTAAAAGCTATGGATTGAGCGCGAAAAACTAGTGCGCAGAAACAAAACTAGCTTTTCATTACATTTTTAAATTTTTTAATATATACTTTTACCCCATGAACGCGACCAAACACAAAATAGAGAAATGGGATAACCCCATAGCGGTACAGTCAAATGCATTGATCCATGCAAGGTATGAAATGACTGCCTTACAGAAAAAATTGCTCGTGATGTTGATCTCAAAAATTCATCGGGACGATGATGATTTCAAAGCTTATCGTATCAGGGCAAGAGATTTTTTGGAAACTGCAGAATTAAAAAGCACACAGATCTACAGCAAACTCAGAAAAGCAACGGAAGGGCTGCTAAGTAGGGTTTTTCATATTAAAAAAGAAACAGGGATTCTTCAAATAACGATCTTGTCCTCGGCAGAGTATTTTGAGGGTAAGGGAATAATGGAACTATGCTTTGATCCAAAGTTGAAGCCTTATTTGCTTCAGCTACAACAACAATTCACAAAAATACCTTTGAAGCAGGTAATGGGATTGCGTTCTGTGTACTCTATCAGGATCTATGAAATGCTCCAACAATACAAAAGTACTGGTTTCTTTATTTCAAAAGTTGATGATCTTAAATATAAATTAGGTCTTGAGAACAGGTATAAAAGTTATAATCTTTTTAAAAGAAACGTAGTCTTGCAAGCACAAAAAGAACTTGCGAAAACAGACATGGCCTTTACATTTGAAGAAATCAAAAAAGGTAGAAAGATTGATAGGATCAAGTTCAGATTGATCCCTTTAAACGAATTGGTTTTAACGGAAGATCAAGAACAAATGCATACTAAATTAGTCGAGGATTTTGCCTTAACACCGCAGCAAGCTAAAAAGATCGTAGTGAAATTGCCAGCAAGTGAAATCCATAAAACTATTTATGAAGTTAAAACTGCAGAAAGAGAAAATGTCATAAAAACAAATGTTTCTGCTTATGCAGTAGGACTTTTTGCTGCCAAATACAATCTATAGTTAAAAAGATTGTTATTTTGGTAGAACGTTTAAACTTCTGCAGAATTATGAAGTCTATTTTTTATAAAATTCAGCCACAATGACAATACAATCTTGCGCTACGGGTACGCTCGCCCCGTTTATTCCTAGCACCTCAAAACCGTGGGATCGAAAGAGGATTCAGCATTTTTATCAAAGAATTGGATTTGGAGCATCTCCCGTTGAAATAGAAGATGCAATGGCCTCTAATCCGGTAGATTTTATTTCTAAGATTGTTGATACTGCTGTCGCAGAACCTCTACAACCCCGGCCGCGGTGAGTACGAGATCCAGCGCGGAGAGGTGATCGCGGCGGTCCAGAACCTGCCCGCCCGCAACACGGCCATCAACACCATCGAATTCAACCAGATCGACCCCCTTGCGGTGGGGGGGCGCACCTCCCTCATGCACGAGATCGCCCGCATGACCGGCGGCAAGTACAACTTTGTGGTGACCAA
>ENA-ORXM01000653-ORXM01000653.1-marine-metagenome-genome-assembly--contig:-NODE-653-length-57758-cov-3.744058_pt1 | contig 57758 bp, 44 predicted proteins | sample MGYA00237867_ERZ511480 | MGnify/ENA primary metagenome ERZ511480 (study PRJEB26309, sample SAMN06266103) | marine metagenome | isolation source: Algal blade | place: United Kingdom:Sidmouth, United...
CTTTAAGGGTTGTTCTAGCGGCTTGCGCCACCCGTACGTTGGCACGGACGGCGATATTCATGCCTACATAGCCAGCTACAGCAGAAAAAATAGCGCCCACCAAAAAGCCTGCGGTGGTCCACCACCAGATTGTGGCTGAGCCGCCCCGCTGCATAATCGCTACTAGCGCGAAAATCGCCGTAATGATAATGGCGACGATGGCAATCGTTCGGGTTTGCCTGTTCATGTAGGCCATCGCACCTTGTTTAATGGCGTCAGAAATGTCGACCATTCGCTCGTTGCCTGTATCGGCGCTAAAAATGGTTTGGGCCAAAAGATAGGCGGCGGCGAGCGCCACCAGCGCACACAGCGGAATAAGAATTGTTAACCATTGCATAGCTCTATGTATCCTCCAATAACTGAAATGACCTAGACTTTTTGCACAGTTGAAGTGAACTCAAGTGGAGAAGCGTTAACTGACAATGCCTAGCTTATTAAGGGTCAGTGTCGAACTTAACGCTAACAAAACCGCAGTCTTACTCCCATCTCAAAAACGCCTACAACATGATTGCACGAGCGCAAGTCTAACACGTCACAGCAGGGACAAAAGCCTTTGGTAGATTTCGGAAATATACGGGAATATCTACGCTTAATATCTACGCTTAATATCCATGCTTAATATCTACGCTTAACATCTACGCTTAACATCTACGCATGAGCACTTCCCAGTATTAGCTTCTATCTGAGAACGCAAATGGGATTCAGTGACTCAGTCTGCCCCCGGGCTTGCCGCAGGTTTGAATTCGGGCGGACTCGAGCTGCGTTTCTCTTCCTCTGGGGCTTCCTCCTTATCAAAGCGGTTTTTCTCGAATCTGTAAAAAGCTGAGGGCACGACAAACAGGGTAAGTATGGCCGAGAACGTGACGCCGCCGAAAATAACCAAGCCTAAGGGGCGACGGAACTCGCTGCCCTCACCCGTACCTAAGAGTAAGGGAACACTGATAGCAATAAGGGTCGCTGTCGTCATTAAAATAGGGCGCAGACGCAGTTTCCCCGCGCGAATAAGCATGTCGCGCAGGTTTTCGTCGTCGTTTTGCTCCTCTTTATTAATCACAACATCGAGCAGCAAAATAGCATTCTTCGTGACCAGGCCCGTCAGAATGACGATACCCAAAACGCTGTTGACGTCGAGGGGTGTTCCGGTCAGGAAAAATAGCCAGAGTGCGCCGACGAGTGCCAAGGGAACCGTTATAAGTAGATATAAGGGAAACACAAAGCTGTTGAACTGACTTGCAATCACTAAGAAATTAAGCAGAAGGGCTAGCCCGAACGCTGCTGGCGTATAACGGGCCAGATCGCCTGTCAGGTCGAGGCCAGTGCCCTGGCCTTCCGTGACGGTTGCGTCGAGCACGCCGCCTTCTTCAAACTGAGCTTTGAGTTCTTCGCGTATTTGGGTGAGGGGTGGTGCATCTGGCAGGACATCAGCAGTAACGTCGGTTGTATAGGTCTGATTGGTGCGGACGATACTGGTCGGCGCTTCGACAAGCACAAAGCGACCGAGTTCACCAAAAGGAATGCTGCGGTCCAGTACAGGGGAGCTTATCGGCAAGCTCAGAAGCGCCTGCTCATCGCGTAGTGCCGTCGGATTGATGCGAACTTGAATGGGGTATTCGTTGCCCGCGTCGCGCACCTGAGCCGCCTCGAGCCCCACGTTATAGGCCCGCAGGGTCGTGTACACATCGGTCACGCTGAGCCCCGTACCGATAAGTCGGGTCGGGTCGATTTGAAAGACGCGCTCGCTCACAGTGGTGTCTAAGTCGCTGTTGATGTTGCTCAGGTAGTCGACGTCTTCTAAAATGCGCCGCGCCATTGCGTCGCGCTCGCGTAAAAGCTCTAAGTTACTCGAGGCCAGGGTAATAGCGTAGTCACTCGTTTGTGGCGGGCCTGCACCTAAGTCCGCGGTGGCGCTAATACTCGCCTCGGGAAAGTCGGCTAAGAGTTCGTTGACTTCGCGGTCATATTCGACGGCAAGTTCGCGGTCGCTTAAGGTGCGCTCGCCTTTAGGGACAAGCTCGAGGAAAAACTCGGCCCGACCCGATGAACTGATATTACCCACATCAGAAGTATTGACGCCCACTGAGACGAGCACTTCGTCAACCTCCGGTTTTGTAAGCAGAAAGTCTTCGACGCGGCTGGCAAGGGCGTTGGTCGTCTCTAAACTCGTACCCGAAGGCAGCGACAAATTCACGCCGACCTGCGATGAATCCGAGGCAGGGGAGAAGTTAAAGCCTAACTGTGGACCTATCAAGAAAACGCTCAAAAACAGCAGCAGAGCGCCGCCCAATACAAAACTCGTGTTGTTCAGTGCGCTGCCGAGTGCCCGTCCGTAGCCCTCGCGCAGGCTGTTGATACCGCTGTCCACGAGTTTATAAAGTGGGCTTAGAACGGCCCCAATGGCGCTGTAAATGAGCCGTCCGAGATAGCGAATAATAGAGAAAATGGGTGCCAGCACGACGCCTAGGAGAATGGCAAATACGGGAAACAGTAAAATGCCTAAAACAAGCCGCAAAATATCGATTACGGGGTCGCTCAAGGGAATATTTATGCCCCTATCGCTCAAACGGCTCAGGGCAATGGGTGTGCCGACGATAAATGCAATGCTGACAAGAAAGCCCAAACCGCCAACGATAAACTGAAACGCGCGCCGTTTACGCAGGGCCAGCATCCATTTGAAGTCACGCGGCAGTTTGGTAAATGCCTCTAAAAAGTAGCGCCAGGTGGGTATCTCTGGGTTGGGTAAATAGGCGAGGCGCACCGTTAAGAAAAAGAGGGCCTCGAGATACGAAGCGACAATCGTTGCGGTGAGTGTAAGCCCGAACTCTCTAAAAAATTGCCCCAAAATACCGGGTAAGAACGAAATTGGTAAGAAAACCGCCAGTAGCGATAGGGTAGATGCAAGCACAGCAACGCTGACCTCACCTGCACCTTTTTGCACGGCCTCGAGCCGCCCGTAGCCCATGTCGCGGTAACGGTCTATCGACTCGGCAATCACAATCGAGTCGTCCACCACGAGCCCCACTGCAACAGTAACCGCAAGTAGCGTAATGATGTTAAAGGTAAAGCCGAAGATACCGAAAATAATAAGCGCACCCGCAAAGGAAATCGGAATCGCTAGAATGACCGAAACAGTCGAGCCAACCCGTCCTAAAAAGAGCAGCACGATAAGCGCAACAATGAGCACCGCCCGAATAAGCTCACCCTGGGTATCATTCACGGTGTTGGTAATAAAGGGTGTGGTGTCCGCGATAATGGTCGCTTCGTAACCTTCGGGCAAAGCTAGGTTGCTAAGCGCACTCTGAACATTTTGCGAGGTAGCAACCGAGTTAGAACCGGATTGTTTTAAGACCTCGAGCACAATCACGGGTTTGCCGTTCAGGCGCGAGTAGGCCGTAATATCTGCCGAGCTGTCGCGCACCGCCGCCACGTCGCGCACGCGCAACCCACGCTGTGGGTCGATAATGAGCGTTTCTACATCTCTGGCAGAGGTCGGCGTGTTGCGCCCCGTTAACAGGATGCGCTCACCTGCTACGGTCAGGTTACCGAGCGGCACTTCGGCACTCGCCGCGCCGATAGCTCCCGTGATTTGTTGCGGGGTGAGGCCGTAAAGTTCCAACCGACCCGGCTCGAGCAAAACCTGAATCTCGCGCTCAATCGGCCCAATCACCGACACATCTGCCACACCCACAACTTTTTGCAGTTCGTTCTCGAGGCTGTCCTCAGCAAAGGTTTGAATCGAGCGGAGGTCTTCGCCATCGGCAGAGAGGGCAACGTTGAGAATAGGTTCGTCGTTGGGGTCGAGCTTTTGTATAGAGGGGGAACTCGCGTCGTCTGGCAGGGTGCCTATCACTGCATTTACCCGCTGCGATACGTCCACCGCAGCCTGGTCAGAGTCGACACTTGCTGCGAATTCGATAAAAACAACACTCAAGCCCTCAAAGCTGAGCGAGCTTAAGCTGTTAATGCCAGGAAGCGTGGATAGGGCGTCCTCGAGGGGTTCGGAGATTTGCTTGGCGACCTCGGCGGAGCCAGCGCCGGGGTAGCTCGTATTAACTGAAACAAACGAAAGCTCGAAGTTAGGCAGCAGGTCGACACCGATGCCCAGCGAACTGACCAGGCCGAACATGACAATCGCGCCGAAAATAGCAATCGCAAAAACGTAGCGGCGTACAAAAAATCCGATTAAATTTCCCATGCTCTAGTTGCCTCCCACCACACGCACCTCGGTAGCTTCGCGCAGGTCGGCAGGTAGTGGGGCGACAACCTCTGACCCCTCAATGATACCTTCGACCACGGCTTGACCGCTGACCTCAGCCACAATGGAGACATCTTGCCTGCGGGTAGCGCCATCCTCAACGACAAAAACGTAGTTGCTGCCCTGCCGCACGCCAAGGGCGCTCGTAGGTATTTGCACGCCTGTGCCCAGGGGCACGCTGTAGCTGAGCTGCGCCACGCTACCCGCCGGAATCGGTGTCTCAGAAGGGTAAATTTCCGCGGTGATATCAATGAGGCGCTGATTGCCAGGGGCATTACTTGTCCGAATAATGGTCGCCGCGTAATCGAGGCCACCGTAGTCGAAATAAATCTGATTTTGCAGGATGAGGGCTTGGGCGTCGGTTGGCGGCACGGAGAAGCGCCCCAGTTGACGCTCTGTACTTACGAGTCTAAAGGCCGGACTGCCTGCGCCGATAAACTCACCCTCTGCCACGAGGACATCGGCAATTTCGCCGTCAAACGGTGCGACAATTTGCGCTTCTTCAAGGGCGTCTGTTGCCTGAGTGAGTTGGGTTTGTGCTTGGTTGACCTGGACGCGTAGGAGCGCTAAGTCTTCTGTGCCTGCCCGCTGATTTCTAGCAAGAGCGTCCGTCGCTTGACTTAAACCCGCCTCGGCCTGGGAAAACTGAGCCTCGAGTCCGCGCAGTTCGGTCGACGAAACGCCGCCTGCACTAAAGAGCGCCTGCCCCTCTTCAAACTGGCGTTGAGCAATTTCAAAGTTGGTCTGGGCGGTGCGCAGTTGTGCCTGTAGTTGTGGCGTCGTTTCTGTTGTCGAGCGGTCAGCCCTGTTCAAATTGATACGGGCAAACTCGAGGGCTAACTGGGCGTTTTGCACTTGCAGTCGCAAGTTGTCGTCATCGAGTTCAATCACAGCCTCACCTGCGCTCACGCGCTCGCCCTCTCGCTTGAGAATCGCTTCAACGCGCCCGCCCGTTCCTGCTGCGACGCGGCTCTCTTGCAAGGGTTCTATAGTGACGGTTGTGTTGCGCGTTGCTGTCAGGGGACCCTGCGTAGCGCTGACCGTTTTAACCGAGCGCAGTGAACTTGTCTGCGTACTTGCCTCGGCCGTTTCAGTCTCAGCGTCGCCGCCTGGGCGGTTACAAGCGGCAAGCAAGAGTCCAAGTGTTGCCAGTAGAATGAGCCAGGTCTTAGAAGTCATTTAAACCCTCGAGTGCGGTTAGTGTTCCTGCTTGCAAGTCGAACAGAGAATTTAAGTAAGCATTCTTAGCTTGAATCATGCCTAAAAAAGCTTGAAAGGTTGAGAGTTGCGTTTGCTTGAAGGTGATATCTGCAATGAGTCCGGCGTCCAGGCGTTGCTTTTCCAGGGCTTCGCGTTCTTGGGCGCTGGCAAACACGTCGAGGCTGTTGCGGTAAGTCTGCGCGGCGGTGGTTGCCGTGTTGTAAAGCGTTCGCGCCTGGAGCCTCAAGCCACGCTCGGCTTCACGGGCGGACTCCTGCGTTTGCTCGAGTTGCAACTCGGCATTCTCAATCTGCGCCGCCGAAGCGTAACTCGGGTCGAGGAGGTCAAGACCAATTTCAGAGACTTCGACACCCTGATTGACCTGTAACAGATTTGGGGCTTGCTCGAGGCTTAACAGCACCGTTTCCAGATTAGGTAGGGGCGCTAAAAACTCGTCGGGAATAAAGGTCGTAGAAACAACCTCTTGTCCAATCAAACTTTCTAAATTCGACCGTGCAAGGGCGACGCCCTGAGTCGCGGAAGCCAAATTTGTCCTCGCATCTTGCGCCTCATTCTCGGCGTCTTGCACGTCGAGCGCTGTGGCGCTGCCCCGCTCGAAGCGAATGCGGGTTATATCGACAACTTGGGCGCGAACATCGCTAGCGGTCTGGGTGAATTCCTGCTGTAACTGCGCCTCGAGCATTCTTGTATAGGCACTCGCAATATCGGCGAGCGCTTGGTAACGCGCCTGGCGCAATTGGGCGTCGCTTAAGTCAACCCGCTGCTGGGCTTGGGCTTTCTCGAGTCTTAGTGCCAGCGGGTCAGCCCCTGTGCGGCGCAGCGCGGTTTCGGCGTCGCTCAAACTTAGCCTGGCGTTGACCACGTCGGTGCGCTCGGCGGCAGCTTGCAGGGCGTCACTCAGCGGCAGGGCGTCCTCTGGAAAGCTGATGGGCTGAGCAAGTGCCGTGGTAATTATTAGGGTAATCATCAGGGTAACTACCAGGCTTAGGTGTAGGGATAAAAGTCGTCTCACTTTAGGGCCTCCGAGGGGGGAACTGCGTAACTGCGGAAATAACTCAAGCGTGCTTGTAACAAACTTTGCTGGGCGGACAAGAGGTTAAGTTTGCTCTGGTTCAGGGCGAACGTTGCTTGCAATAGGTCTAAGTCTGTCGCCAAACCAAGCTCAACGCGCGTTTCGGCGTCTTCAAGATTGCGCTCGGCGTCTCGTAAGCTAAGCTCGGCGAAGGCTTCATCCCTAACGGCGTTCTCAAAAGCATTGTCGAGGGAGAGGCGGTTTAGGTCGGCGCTGTCTTGTGCAGCTTTTAAGCCTGCTTCGGATGCGCTAACCCGCGCCTGAGCTGCTTGCAGCGCCCCCACGTTCTCAGGTGAAACGTTCACCGAGACACCAACCGTGAAACTGCCTTTGAGCGCCGTTGAGGGAACCCCTTCAGGCGCACTAAACCCTGCGGTGCTCTGTTTCGGATTTGCATAGCTGTAACCGATGCGCGGTTGCAGTGTGCGCGACTCTATTGACAGCGAGAGTTCGCTTTTCTCATCTTCCAAGGGCCAGGTGTAACTTGCTTGGGCTGTCGGGTAAAAGGCGCGTTCGGCGTTTGTTACCCCAACTTTTGCAAGGGTCAGGTCGAGTTGGGCTCGGGCAACGTCTGGTGGCGACGTCTTAAGGGTGCCTGCGAACAGCTCTGGCATGACGCTCTCGGGAAGTGCTATGTCGCCCACTAAGTTTCTAAGACCCTGCTCGACAATCTCTGCGTTAGCCTCGGCGTTGAGTAAATTATTTTGCGCTTCGCGTAAGCGCTGCTGCGCCCCGCGCAGGTCGGCGTCACTCGCTGCGCCGCGAATTAAGCGCGTTTGGGTCGTCTCGAGCACAGTCTCTGCCAAACTAACGCCCTCCTGTGCAAGCGCAACAGAGGTTTGTGCCAGGCGCAAACTGCCGAGTGACTCGAGCGCCTGCGTTTGCAGGTTGCTCAGGGTTTCGCGGTAGCTCAGTTGGGCGCGGTAAAGCTCGAGCCTGCGCTGCTCTGCTAAGTCACTCAGGTCGCCAAAGACAAAGGGGCGAAAACTCGCGCTTAAATTTAGACCGACCAAGTTTTCAGGAATATCGGGTGATTCCTGCTCTGGTGGCGGTTCAGGCAAGTCGAGGTTGAGCCGTGTATAGTTGCCGCTCATCTCAAACCCGACAGGTGTGTAAACTGCGTCGAGCTGAGCTTGCGCCGCGCCTATGAGTGCGGCGCTCGCCTGAACCCCTGGATGCGTCTCGAGGGCCCTCAGGAAAACCTCTAAGCTTTGACCCTGAGCTACAGTAAAACTAAAAAACAAAATAAGTAAAAGTCTCATTGGGCAGAAAGTATCTTTCGGTAGAGAGTCAAAAGGGTTGCTAGTTCGCTCGCCTCGAGGTCGCGCAGGCGTTCTTTACCTGTCTCGAGCCAGGCTTCGCGCATTTTCACGCGCAAGCTTTCACCTTCGGGTGTGAGAGCAAGTTGAACGCGCCTGCGGTCCTCCGGGTCGATTTGGCGCACGATAAAGCCTTTGTCCTCGAGTTCTGCAACCATTGCGGAAATAGAGGGCGGCACGGTATCGAGAACCTCGGATAAGTCTTTAGGGTGCTGCATACCACGTGCAATCAGTTCAATGAGCAAGGCTTTAATGGGCCGAATACCCAAACCTTCGAACGCACGGATTGCGTCTTGGCGTAAACTCCACATCAGCGGCAGCGTAAGGTCACTTAATTCGGATATGAGTTCTAGCTTGGTGGTCGGAACGGTATTTGGCATACCTTGCTATTATTAGTTATATAACCTTAACTATTCAGTAACTGAATCACATTTGCCCCGTTAGTCATCTCACTTTTTACATCAGCCTTTCCCTTAGTATTGACATTTAATTCACAGTTGTGGCTACCTGTATGACTATGTGGCGCAACTTTTTGACCTTTAAAATACTTAAAGAGAAGCAATGTTCAATGGAAGAATGCCGACTTGAGAAAGAGGCCAGAAGAGGGCTTCGCTGGGAAGAGGTTGAAAATGGATGACGGATTACTTGGTCGCCGGGTAGGGGCCATCAGTGAAGGGTTAACGCGCCTAGACACGCCTATAAAGGAACAAATGCTAGCGCGGGTCGGCGTAAGTGAACCCTATTTTGATTTGCACGATTTACGTTTTAACCGGGAGAGGTTACTTGCTACCGCCAGGGCGACGTTTGCGCAGAACAAAGAGGTAGGTCCTATGCAAATGGCCGAAGTATGCAGGCACGCTAGCGTCGCAGGCGCAAGTGTTATCGGTTGGCGTCAACGGGACGCGCTGCGGCGCTACTGTTTAGTAGAAACCTTAAATCTGCGCGCTGAGAGAAGTGAAACAGACTACGGCACGCCGGTTGACTTTGCAGCTAAAGTTATTGGAATTACCGCTAAAACAGCAGAGACTAGCGTTACTGTTAGGGTCAACGGGAGTCGTCTGGCGGACCTCGAGATTCGTTACCGCATCTTAAAAGAAGATGAGTTCAAAGAAAGCTTCCGTGACAAGTTTTACCGGGCAGCCCCCTATGTGCGCCCCATTTGGACCATGCTCAACACGCCGCTCATACGTGAAGGGTTAGGTACGGCTCGCAAACTCTCGGTTCACCCCGCGTCGTGTCAGGGACATTTCGACACTTATCCCGCATTACCGCTACCGCTTGTCGCAGGCGAATTTGTCAATCAGGCGGCAAGCCGTTTGAATGGGCCATACCGCTGCACCGAACTAAGTTTGCAAGCCGAAGCGTTGTGCTGGGCAAGTGACAAGCTGAAAGTCGGAAGTGTTCCGGGGCAACACACGGGCGCGACCCTCAGTTTCAAAGGGTATGTCTCGAGGGATAATAAAAGACTTATAAAATCTGATGTGTCTATAGCTGCTGCATAATATAAAAGACGTCGCAGATATAAGTCAGGTTTGGTCTTGGAAGTAACGTTAGTGCAATGTCTCTAAAGCGCACTCATAACTACTGGCGCGACGTGGTTGGCCTCGAGCTAGACAAGGTTTCCTCGAGTCCCGTCATCGTTTCGCATCAGCCTGTCGAAGGCTATCACGACTTTCGCGGGTATCACGGTGCTTTTATTCTTCAACGTGCTGAGTCCTTAGCCATCTCCGTTCCGCCAGGACTGGTCAGACGCATTGAGGAAATGGTTAGTTCTACAAAAAGTTCGAGTTTGAAATTACTATATGAGATGTTCGCTGACTATTCAGACCGCATCGTTGGTCCTGCTGTACAAGCTTTTCTCGAGCCCGATGACTTCACACCTGCGCATAAGGGTGAGGCTCGAGCCCTTTCACCGAATGACTTCGGTCTAATTCTGGACTTGCAGCGAGCCTGCGATCCCGCTTCCTGGTCGCACGGCGGTATTTCTCCAAAAGATAATGATCTGTTTGGAAGTTTCGCGGGCGTAACGCTGGTGTCTGTTGCAAAGCTATTACCGTGGAACGCTAAGGCGAACAATGTTGGCGTTGTAACTCATCCTGCGTTTCGGGGGCGGGGCTACGGCGCGGTGGCGGCAAGCGCTGTGGTTGAAAAGGCGCTTGAGGCTAATAAGCTTGTTCTCTACCAGACACTAAAATCAAATATCGGGGCTATTAAGCTTGCCCAGAAACTTGGGTTTGAGATTTATGGCGAGAGCCTTTCTATTCGTTTCGGCTCGAGTTTCGTATAAAGACCTAAGCTACTTTCGAAAAGTCGTGGATAATAGTGGCCCGAAGCATTCCGTCATTTCGAACGAAGCATTAGCGTAGAGAGAAATCTTGCCTATGACATGGTACCGGAAGCTGTCCTACCTGCACTCGCTCCAACAATCCTGGCTCAGAACACTTACGCAACCGACTAAAAGCATTCCGTTTCTAAGTCTCGAGCGTAATAACTGTCCTGTCAATCGAAAACTGCGATTCAAGCCCTATCTTCATCGTCTGTGCATATACCTTGCTTGAATGTTGACTATTCTGATATAACGGGGTCTAGCCAACTTTAGAAAGGAAAACCTATATGAAGAAGTTATTCTTGATGGCAGCGTTTGTGCTTGTTTCAGCCTTCGCGTTTGCCCAGTTCACCCCTGAAAGTGTCGAATGTATTGCCCCCGCTGACCCAGGCGGCGGTTGGGACTTTACTTGCCGTATTCCCGCTGCGCAGGTTATGCCTGCCTTAGGACTCGTTGACAACGTACAAGTCACGAATATGTCTGGTGGCGGTGGCGGCGTCGCTATGTCGAACGTCATTACGCAGCGTGCCGATGATGACAATTTAATCGTTGCTGCCAGTGTTGCTACGGCTACGCGCCTCGCGCAAAACGCCTATGCAGGCTTTGACGCCGACAGCATTCGCTGGTTAGGCGCTCTAGGCGCTGACTTTGGCATTTTGGCTGTCGACGCCGAAAGCGACATTATGAACTTAGACGATTTGGTCGCCCGCATGCAAGATGATCCAGGCGGTCTTACCTTTGTTGGCGGTAGCGCTGTGGGCGGTTTTGATCACATTAAGCCGCTGCTCGTTGCCAAAGAAGCTGGTATTGAAGACCTGACCGCATTTACCTATATTTCGTTTGATGGCGGCGCAACCGCGCTTATCGAAATTAAGGCGGGCCGCGCTGACGTGTTCACCGGCGATACATCTGAGGTTCTTGGTGACTTGGACGCAGGCGAGGTACGCATTATCGCTGTGTTCGCCCCCGAGCGCGTTGCACGTTTAGGTGAAGCAATGACGGCAACCGAACAAGGCTATGAGGTTGTTGCAGGTAACTGGCGTGGTTTCTACGGCGCCCCTGAAATGAGCGACGAAGCTTTCAACTTTTGGGTTGACGCGATTCAGCAAGTCGCTAACTCGGACGAGTGGGTTACCCTTCGCGATGAAAACGGTCTTGCGCCCTTTGAAAGTTTTGGGAGCGACTTTGAAGCCTTTGCCAAGGAGCAAATCGAACTGATGGCAGGTATCTCGAGGGAGCTTGGCATCATCGAATGACCGACCGTATTACTGGCATAGTGCTGCTAGTATTTGCAGCATTGTACGGCTTTGGGGCGTTTCGCCTCAAAGCCGGTTTCGGTGCGGGTCCGGTCGGGCCCAAAGGCTTTCCGATTATGCTTGCAATTGTTTTGGCAATCGTAGCTATCGGCATCATCCTACGCACCGACCCCGACCCTGTTTGGTTAAAAAGAGGGGCCTGGGTCAATATCGTTACAGCGTCCATTAGCTTTATCATCTACGCATATTTACTGGTCCCAATTGGCTTTATTATTTCTACGACGCTGGTGACAGGCTTTATCAGTCAGCGTTTTGGCGCAATATGGTGGCGTGCGCTGCTTACAGGATTTGCCTCGAGCCTGGCGCTTTACGCCCTCTTTGTCTTTGCCCTCGATATTCCCCTACCCATAGGGCGCGTTTTTGGAGGCCGCTGAGTGGAAGTCTTTCAATTACTAGGTGACGGCTTTGCAGTTGCGCTACAGCCAACAAACTTATTTTTAGCTTTTATTGGTGTTTTGTTAGGCACCGTCATCGGCATGTTGCCCGGTGTTGGACCGATTAATACGATTGCTATTCTCATCCCAATTACTTTCGCACTGAACTTAGAACCTGCCAGCGCTATGATTATGTTTGCAGGTATTTATTACGGCTCGCAGTACGGCAACTCGATTAGCTCTATTTTGCTCAATGTGCCTGGTACGGCGTCATCTGTCGTGACGGCGCTCGACGGCTACCCGATGGCGCAACAGGGCCGCGCAGGTCCGGCGCTCGCCATGTCTGCGATTGCCTCGTTTATCGGCGGCACACTCTCTATCTTTTTTCTTATTTTCTTCGCGCCCCTGCTCGCACGCTGGGCGATTGACTTTGGTCCAGCCGAATATTTCGTGCTCATGGTGTTTGCGTTTTCGACCCTCTCGAGCCTGACCGGTAACAACGTTTTCAAGGGGCTCGTGTCTGCCATTTTCGGCCTCATTTTAGCGACGGTCGGTATTGACCCTCAGGGCACCGCCACGCGCTTTACCTTTGGGCAAATGAACCTGCTCGACGGCATGGATTTTGTTGTTGTTGCGATTGGCTTTTTTGCTATTAGCGAAGTCTTACAAATGCTCAGTGAAACCGAAGACGAACAAATTGTCAACACGGGCGTGGGCCGCGTCTTTATCAGTATGAAAGAATTTACCTCGTCTATCTGGACGATTGTGCGCAGTAGCATGTCAGGTTTCTTAATCGGTTCACTACCAGGTGCAGGCTCGACCATTGCCAGCTTCGTGGCCTACACGACCGAAAAACAACTCGTCGATGAGGACGATAACTTTGGCAAAGGCGATATTCGCGGCGTGGCTGCGCCAGAATCCTCTAACAACTCGGCCTCGGTGGGTGCGTTCATACCCATGCTCACGCTGGGCGTTCCTGGTAGCGGTACCACCGCCGTCATGCTGGCCGCCTTGCTTAGTTTAGGCATTACACCAGGCCCCTTGCTCATTCAAGATAACCCCGAAATCTTTTGGGGCTTAGCGGCGTCGATGTATATTGGTAATATCTTCCTAATCGTTCTAAATTTGCCCCTCGTTGGGCTTTTTGCGCGCATTTTGCTCGTACCAAGATGGGTTTTGATGCCGCTCGTTGCAACGCTGAGTTTCGTAGGTGTTTATGCAGTGAATAACAATCCCTTCGACTTATTACTGATGACCGCCTTTGGCTTTATAGGTTTCTTCATGCGTAAACTCGGCTTTCCCCTTGCTCCCGTCATTTTAGGTCTCGTTCTGGGCAGTTTGATGGAGGTCAACTTGCGCCGCGCCATGATTTATAGCCAGGGCGATTGGGGTATTTTCTTCTCGAGCCCCATCACAATTGGGCTGTGGATTTTAACGGCGGTCAGCCTTATCGCGCCTATCTTTATTAAGCGAATAGCGAAACGCAGGAGATTGCTGAACCTCGAGGGGGAGTAAAGGCGGTATGGTTATGCTTGTGCTCATCAACTATCAAGACAATTATTTCAAGAGTGCTTAAATTTTCTTAATCCTTCAGTTAATCAACTAATATGGTTCAGGGAAAGCTCGAGTTTCTTTCTATACCAGATCTTAGTGCCTTTTAACGAAAGGGCTTGACTTAACCCGATGTCAATGAGACGAGACTTTTTAGCCTACATCTTTTTTTCCGCTTTGGCATTCTATCTTCCCATCCAGGTGATTTTCTTTCGTGATGTTGGAATCGCCACGGAAATGATTTTTTGGCTCTTGACTCTCTATACAATCTTTATTGTTGTAGGAGAATTACCTAGTGGTTTTATTGCCGACTGGCTTGGTGCAAAAAGCACTTTGCTCGTTGGTACAGTTTGTAATGCCCTTAGCCCACTGTTGTTTGCTATTTCAGACGGTCAGCTAGGTTTTTTGATTGCAGGGCAGCTTCTTCTTGCTCTATCGCTTGCTTTGCGGTCAGGAACAGACTCTGCTTTTCTTTACGAGAGTATCAAAACGGATTACCCAACATTAGAAGCAACAAGCTCGCAGCTAAGGTATGCTGCTTTAGGTGGAAGCAGTTTATTGGGCGCGCTACTTTATAGCTATTGGCTTCCCTTACCCTTTTTACTATCCAGTCTAAGCGGCTTCATCGCTCTTTTATTTTTATGGCGTTTGCCTAGTCGTCGCAGCAAACCACAAGCTTACAAGATGGTAAGCCTTGAAATCTGGACATCACTTATTCAAAATCCTAAATTAAGACAACATTTAGCGTTCTCTAGCTTGCTATACAGTATCGGTGGATTCTTATTTTGGATAGCTCAACTCTATCTAGATGACGTAGGGCTACCAACAAGTTTATTTGGTCTCGTATTTTCCTTTGGTTTCCTAGCAAGTGTCTTAGGGGCGCAGCATAGTAAAACGCTATTTGACCTAAACCCTCTACAACTCTATTTTAGTTTAGGTGCCTGCCTGGTATTAAGTATGAGTATTATGCTCTTATTTTGGCATCCTCTTGGTTTTATAGGTGTGGTTGTACTGCAATACTTTACAGGCTTAGCTGGCGCACCGTTATTACGCTTTATTCAAGACGAAAGTCCTCACGTCGGTAGGGCCTCAACCCTATCTCTTAACTCTCTATTACAACGTTTAGGGCTCACTGTTATTCTTCCTGTTGCAGGTTGGAGTCTTAACATCATGAGTTTAAGGATGCTTATTTTGTTGACACTGGTCATCTTTGTCCTAAGCTTTATTGCTTTTAGAATAGTATTTATACGTCCTCAATACCTAAAGGTGGAAGATAATGCCTGAATACCCTCAACTACAGATTTTTTTGGGTTGGATTGATAGACCAGGTATATCGACCATTTCATATGTGCAACGCTGGGTTTTTTATGAAAATACAGCATTTTCTTAAATAGAACTAGAGGTCGCGGGTCACGGTTCAATTAGGGTTTGCGTCCTTCTGTCTACACTGTGATACTTATGTGAAAAGCCTATGCGAAGCTCTAAATATGAAGAAAATTTTTAGCTTGATAGTCATTATCCTAGCGACGATGGCGGTGGCTCAAACCCCCGCACCTGACTTTCAACCTTCAGGCGAGTGGTTCAACAGTGAGCCGCTGAGTGTAACTGATTTACGTGGCAAGGTCGTTTTGGTCGAGATGTGGACCTTTTCTTGCTACAACTGTTACCGCAGCAAACCAACCTTGCGAGCTTTCTATGAAGAGTTCAAGGAAGATGGGTTTGAAATTGTCGGTGTTCATACGCCTGAATTCGAGCATGAAAAAGTAGCCCAAAACGTCGCGGATGCGCTTATCGAGCACGAGGTTAGCTGGCCTGTGTTTCAAGATAACGACTTTAAAACCTGGCGCGCGTATGACAACCGCGCATGGCCTACTTTTTACTTAATCGACCGCGACGGTAATATTCGCTACACCCACAGAGGCGAACTGAGCGAAAAGTTCCCGCGCGGGATTGCCCCCTTGCGTGAGGCGATTGCAGAATTATTGGATGAAGAGGGTTAAGGTAATTATTAAAGCAGATTTAAAGTTGAAGATTGGGCGAATTTTGACGTCTCAGAAGAATGCTTTAGCTTTGACGCTCTTGGAAAATGGGTTGCCCCTACAAAAATGTCATAATTCTAACTGTGCAAAGAAACTGCAAATGTGACTTGCTTGGCATAGAGAGAGGGGAAAAGATGAAGAAATTTGGGATAATGACACGGTTAGCTGTAGCTGGACTGACAATTCTCTTTTTAACAGCGTGCCCTAACAGAGCCACACAAACGGTTGATACAAGCGCTGAAGACCCAAGGGTACAGGCAATTTGGGAGAAGTTCGAGGCGCAAGTGGCAGCTTATGCGGATACCGTTGATACAGACGCTATGGAGCAGGCAGAAACCTTCCAGACGACCATGACCTCGAGTATGGAGGTAGAGGGCGTTCCAAGCGAGACTGTTATCGTTTCAGCTGTAGATATACCTAACCGCCGCATCGTTGCCGAAACCGAGACGAGCGGTGAATACGAGTCAAGCTTTAAAGTTCTTTATAATGACGGTGAAATATATTTCTCGAGCGTGTTTGACGGTGAACTAGAAACTTATAAGTTAGACGGGCCTGAAAAGGCAGAGATGGTCGCTATATATAACCAGATGTTTACTTGGCTCGACACTATGTCCGATCCTGAAGCGGTGGCCGCCCTTACGGAAGAAAATATGGATGCAGGCCGCTACGACGGTTATCAGGTTTATGGCGATGTACTCGAGGGCGAACAAATTACGCTAGATTTGTCGAACAATCCTATACTCGAGGGTTCACCCATGCCCGAGTTCGGACTGACCTCGATGGTTTTTACCCCTGAAGGTCTTATCGCGGGACAGGTGACTGAAATAGAGGGCGAGCAGTTCTTAATGGTATATGACCAACCCACTGCATTCGTGAGTGGTTTCACTGACATGAGTTACACAATGTATCAATTTGACGGTGAAGAGATCACCTGGGCAGGAGACTTCCAATTAAGTTTGACGCTCAACCCTGCTCTTGGTGAAAGCTTATTTGAACCGCCGACCGTGACAGACAGTATTGACTGAGTTTGAGCAGTGACGGTTTCTTAATTATCATCAGGCTATAAAGTGGATGAAGGGGGCGATGTTTTAAAATCGCCCCCTTGCTACAAGGACGTTGGGTGCGCCCGCGCTTTAGATAAGCTTAAACAACCCCGCCATTCCCTGACCGCCACCCACACACATCGAAACAATCCCGTACTCTGCGCCGCGCCGATTCATCTCAGCAAACAGGTCCGAGGCAATGCGTGCGCCCGTTGCCCCGAGTGGGTGACCAAGTGCAATCGCGCCACCATTCACATTGAGCTTTTCATCAGGAATGCCAAGTTCGTGTTGCGAGTAATAGGCTTGACTGGCAAAGGCTTCATTGATTTCAAATAGGTCGATATCGTCAATGGTCATGCCCACCTTGTCCAACAGCTTGCGGATGGCAGGAACGGGACCGATACCCATAATTTCAGATGGAACACCTACGACGGCAGCTTGAACGAATTGGGCTAGCGGCTTGAAGCCGTGTGCATCGGCATCTTCTTTCGACATAATCACGGTTATAGCTGCACCGTCGTTCATAGGGGAGGCGTTGCCTGCTGTGACCGTAGCAGCGTCGTCATCTGCGAAGACAGTTTTGAGTTGGCCTAGTTTTTCTAAGGTGGTGCCTGCTCGAGGGCCTTCATCTTTTGTAACGGTCACTTGTTCCCACTCACCGTCTTCGTTTTTCACCCTTGTCTCAACCGGGATAACGTGACCGTCGAACTTGCCAGCCTCCCAGGCAGCAAGCGCCTTCTTATGCGAGTTGAGGGCAAACTTGTCTTGCTGTTCTCGGGAAATACCATATTTACGCGCCACAGCCTCCGCTGTTTGGCCCATCGTATGATAAGCCTCGGGCTGTTCTTTATAGAGCTTGCGGTTGATTGACATAGTGTGACCACCCATGGGGACACGGCTGGTCGAGTCGCTGCCGCCCGCCAACACAACATCGTTCATACCTAAAATAACCGAGTGCGCCCCCTGAGCAATGGTTTGCAAACCACTGGCGCAGAAACGGTTAACGGTTGCGCCTGCGACAGTTACGGGCAAGCCTGCTATTTGCACGGCAATCCGTGCCAGGTTGTAGCCTGCTTCACCCTCTGGGTGAGCGTTGCCCAGAAGTACATCGTCAATTTTATTGGGATCGAGCCCTTCACTTCGTTTGAGGGCTTCTTTTAAAACCAACGCTGCTAAATCGTCCGGACGGGTATCACGCAGCATTCCCTTTTTCGCTCGTCCGACAGGTGTACGGATGGCAGTGGTGATGACGGCTTCTCGCATAGTAGCTCCTTAAGCGTGTGAAAACTTGTACTGAGTATAAATTAAATAGGGGTCAGGGGCTGGGGGATAGGGAACAGATTGGGGTGGTTCGCTACCTCTGGATTTAGCGACAGGGTTCAGAAACTACTTGTCCCAAGGACGCAGTACAATTTGCCCATCCCGCAAATGCGCAACTTCTGCACCTTCCGGTTTGTTATCATCCTCGCCAGACTGTGCCAGGGCTGAACCAATGCGAAGTTGCGGACTTAACAAGCGGCGTGCCCAAATAAAGGCGTGTTCATTTCCACTGATACCAGCGTGAGCAATGCCACGCAGCGTGCCTATCACGATAATGTCATCCTCAGCAACTATTTCTGCGCCAGAGTTGACATCTCCCAAAATAATGACAGAACCCGTCGACTCGACCAAACCACCGCTACGAATCGTGCGGGCAATAATAACCGTTTCACCCTTTTCTTTAACAATGACATTAGGGGGTCTAAGCTCGGTAATCTCGCCGCCAAGTTCGGTTATCTTTTCAGCCACGCCTTGAACGATGGTCCAGGGCATACGCTCGGAAACCTCGAGCACCACCTTCGTTTTTAAAATCTCCGCGTGGTCTTGCCAGATGGGTCCTAAAGACTCTAAAGTATCCTCTTTGTCCAAGCTCAGCAAAATACCGCCGCGCGTGCCTCTCGTTTTCATACCCTAACCATCCTGACCGCTGGCGTCCTCAGCCACTTTTTCACTGTCATCATCCACGTCATCATCCACCTCGAAGTATTGGTTTAAAAAGTCGCGCACAGTGGGAACGGCGACGCCCGTACTCTTATCACCGTGCTCGATAAAGGCCGTCCACACGATTTCAGGGTCCTCGGTGGGGGCGAAGCCTGTAAACCACACGTGATCATAGCCTGTACCCTTAGGGTTTTGCGCCGTGCCGGTTTTACCTGAGATGTTGATGGGGAAGACCCTGGGGCCGAGCGTGTACTGGGTACCGTGGTCGGTAATCATCTTGCGCATCCCGTCTTTAAGCGTTGACCAGTGCTGTCCCGGAACGGTTTTTTCGGGTACGGGTGTGGGCTCTTTACCGATTTCTTTGACAAGGTGCGGTTTGACCTGCCGCCCATCCTCGGCGATAGTTGCGGTGAGTTGCGCTACCTGGATAGGCGTCGCTAAGACGTCGCCCTGACCGATGACAGAATTGAGGGTAAAACCAGGGAGCCAGCCGTATTCGTAAACCCGGTCAGCCCAGGCCTTATCGGGAACGCGGCCCTTCTTCTCCTCGTCTAAGCCGATGTCGATACGTTCGCCATAACCAAGTTCACGGGCGCGTTCGACGAGGGCTTGCATAAAAGGCGGCCAGCCCGCTTTGCGCACGCCCGGAATATCGAGGACTGCCAGCCAGTAGTAGGTATTGCAGCTATCGCCCAGCGCCCCTGCCGCGTCGTAAGAGCCTCTACTCGAGGGCCACGACCAGTTATCCCAGCGAATCCCGCCAAAATTGATACTCGCCGGACAAGCAAAAACTCTGTTGGGCGACACGAAATCCTCTTCAATAAGGGTCGAACTCGAGACCAGTTTAAACGTCGAGGCTGGCGGATAAGCCTCCACCGCACGGTTGCTCATCGGTAAATTGTCCGAATCGCCCAGCAGGTCAGCGACTTTTTCAGGGTCGCTGGGCCGTTTGGTAAAGATATTCTGGTCGAAGGTCGGGCTCGAGGCCATCGCTAAAATCTCACCGGTTTTAGGGCTCATGGCGATGAAGGCACCGTGTACACTTTCCTCGAAGGGTAGATCACGCTTGAGGCGCTGCTCATTGACATAGATAATCGCCCCTCTAAGCGCGTCTTCTGCCATGCGCTGTACATTTGGGTCAATGGTTAAAATGAGGTCTTTGCCGGGTTGCGCGGGCAGGGTGACTTGCCTGTCCAGCACGACGCTGTGGTTATCCACTTGCTCTTCGGCTTTGCCAGGAACACCAAAAAGCTCGTCTTGAAAACTCGCTTCGATACCCATAACACCGACTAAGTCATCCAGAGCGTAGCCTGAAAAGCGGCCTTTGGCCTCGGCAGTATAGCCAACCACCTGGGGGGCTAAATTGGTGGGATAGGTCCGCTCGATACGCTCGCGCAGGTATAGGCTTTTCTGACCCGCAACCAGTTCTTGCACAGCTGTCATAAGCTGGTCTGGAACGTTGTACGCAGCAACGGCTCCAAATTGAGCCTGTTCGGGTACGGTTCGATCAGGGGGCGTGGGTTTTTCGCTGAGTTTGAGCAAGAACTTAATGCGCTCCCAATTCTGAATGTCACCGCCCCAATACATCAGGTCATAGGCAATGCGGTTATCGGCTAAAACCGTACCGTCCCTCGCCAAAATGCGCCCGCGCAACGGGGTAATTCGTTTTTGAATACGGACGTTTTGGTCACTTTGGATTTTTAGCTCGTCAGCAACGACGACTTGCAGATAGGTGAGCCTCAAGGTAAAGAACAATAGGAGGGTGGCGAGTACCGCCAAGAGAACTCGCAAACGTGCGATCATTGATAGTCCTTCATAGTAGTTCCTTACGCAAAAGTTGGGTGCGCTCCATAAGTGCTTTTGCCCAAGGGAGTAGCCACAGGGCGAAAAGCATTGTACAAAGGGCCTCGATAGGAAAAACGGCTAGGCCACCGCGTAGCGCGTACCAACTGCCGCTTTGCCAGATGAGCAGTGGCATGACAGCGAGCCATTTACCCGCTACCGACGCGAGTACCGCCAGGGATTGCTCAAAAAAACTCGACTGGCTGAGCTGTGAGCGCACCAGTAAAGCCGCCATTGCGCCGCCTGCCAAACCGAAAGCGTGCAACCCTAAAAAGCCGTTACCCACGATATCTTGTAAAAGCCCAACCCCGTAAGCAATCAGGATGAGTTGCCACGGCTGAACCCGCCACGCCAGGGTTAATACAGCAATAAGAAACAGGTCAGGGGCCGGGAATGGGGCGAGAAACGCGCCCCAAAAGCTCTGCATGAAAAATAAAAATAAATAAAAGATAACTAGCCGCATGTGCTAATAGTTTATCCTGCCCGGTTCGAAGAGGACGTAAATAAACAGCAATCGCGTTGTGATTGAATTATAGATTAAGTTATGTCCGATTAGGTCTCAGCGCCGCCTTCGCTATACTGAAATCACCCTTTAAATAAGCGTTTAAAACGGGTTCCACCTCGTTAAAAGACAAGTTAGTTACCCACTCTGCTAAACAAGATTCTGCAAGGTTTACAGCTTTACGAAATTGCTCGAGAGAATATACAAACGAACCCATCAGGTGTTTCTGGTGGCGAATAATATTTGATATATTGACGTCAAGGCTGGCAGTAGCAAACCCCATGAAAATACACTTACCTCCCCTTTTGGTTATCTCGAGCGCGCGGCGGCGGCTTTCTACCGAGCCGAATGTTTCAAAGACAACGTCGAAGTGCCCTTGCGGCTTGGCAGTCGTATAGGTCGCGCCAAGCTGAGAGGCAACAGACCTCCGTGTCTCAGACAAATCACTGACCGTGATGTCACAACCTGTCTCACTTGCCAAGGCGACGAGTCCAAGCCCTAAGCCGCCTGCACCGATAATGGCAACCGTATTTTTGGGGTCAATCTGAGCTAGTTCCCAAGCATTGACTGCGTTCGCAAACGGCTCAATAAAAGCCGATTGCTCCCAGCTAAGCGAGCCTGGCAGGTCTACAAGATTAGCCTCAGGAATAGCAACCTGTTGAGCGAAGCCACCATCAAGCTGCACACCAATGAGTGCCCAATCATCACACAGCTGGGTTAAACCTTCTTGGCAATAGTTGCAGTCCCCACACCCTCTCAAAGGATAAACGGCGACCCGTTTCGCTTGCGGGGCTGTTCCCGAAATGCCGTGACCCATGATGTGGGGAAGGGGTCGGATACCTGGATTAGCCAGGGCCATGTATTCACTACCGCCGATGGAACACAGCTTCACCTCGATAAGTAGTTCGTCTGCCCTCGGCTCAGGTGGGGATACCTCTTGAAGCGTTAATATATTTTTAGCCTCGAGAACTAAAGCTTGCAATTGGTACCCTTATGGTTTTCGTCATGCTTACTTCAAACCGAAACAATTTGCCGCTCCTCCATCGTATCTTTGCTCGTTTCTTCCCCTGGATGCCCCGCCAAATAATCACCGTTGAAACATGCCAAACAGGTTTTCGCTAAGCCAATCGCCTTGGCGAGACCCGTTTCTGAAATATAGTGCAGCGAATCCGCGCCGATTTTCTCGCGGATTTCTTCGATACTCATCGTGGCGGCGGCGAGTTCTTTGCGGGCAGCGGTGTCGATGCCGTAGTAGCAAGGATATTTAATCGGTGGACTCGAGACCCGAAAGTGAACCTCTTTCGCCCCAGCCTCGCGCAAAAGTTGCACAATGCGTCCCGAGGTCGTACCGCGCACAATCGAATCGTCGACCAGAATCACACGTTTGCCTGCTACTGCCCCTGTGGGTGCCAGTTTTAATTTGACTTTCAGGTCGCGCAAACGCTGGTTTGGGTTTATAAAGGTACGACCCGCATAGGGTGATTTGTAAAGGCCAATATCGTAGGGAATGCCGGACGCCCTCGAGTAGCCAATCGCCGCGGCTAAACCCGATTCGGGTACGCCAACGACAATATCGGCGTCGACAGCAGCCTCTGTTGCTAAAACCTCGCCCATACGCAACCGAGCGGCGTGAATGTCTGCACCGTCCAAAACGCCGTCGCCCCGCGCAAAGTAAATCCACTCAAAGGCGCAGGGGGTGGGTTTGGGCTCGAGTACCTGCCGTGTATGTAAGCCTGTATCATCTGCAACCACAAGCTCTCCTGGGCGCACGTCACGAACGAAGCTTGCGCCGATAACGTTCAAGGCGGAGGGCTCCGAGGCAAAGACGTAACCGCCCTCGTATTCACCAATGACCAGCGGGCGAACGCCGTGCGCGTCGCGCAGACCGATGATTTTGGTTTTGTCCATAATGACAACGCTAAAACCGCCCTCGAGTTCGCCCATGACCCGCGCTGTCGCGTCCTCCAAAGATAGGTGGCTGTAGCGCGCCACGAGGTTGATCATCACTTCGGAATCGTTCGTGGTTTGGAATACCGCGCCATCCTCGAGCATTTGGCGGCGGATGAGTTTGGCGTTGGTGAAGTTGCCGTTGTGACCAAGAGCAAGTAAGCCTTTGTTTGAGCGAACGGTTAAGGGTTGTGCGTTGAAACGCATGGATGACCCCGTGGTCGAATAGCGCGTATGACCGATGCCTGTGCGCGTACCTTCGAATCGCAAACCATCGAGGCGTTTCTCATCAAAAACCTCATTGACGAGGCCCATATCTTTTTCGATGCGAATTTCGTTGCCGTTGGATACGCAAATCCCGCAAGATTCTTGCCCACGGTGTTGCAAGGCAAAAATGCCGAGGTGGCAGAGCGCGGCAACGTCGGTGGGTTCGGGCAGGTGAATGGCGAAAACGCCGCACTCTTCTTGGGGTTTATCCCAGTTGTTTTGGGTAGTTATGCCGCTATTCATGCCAGCGCCTTTCGTAACGGTGTTTCGTAGGCTTCGCGGAGCGTGTCTAGAGAGTGCTCGAGACTTCCTCCCGGATAAGAAATACGGAGTGTACGACCCGTAATGGTGCCGATTTGCGCGTAGGGGAGACTGCTGACGTTGAGTTTCGCTATAACATCCTCTGAATTTTCCGGTTTGATAGCGACGATAATTCTCGACTGCGCCTCGCCGAATAAAAGGGCGTCGGGTCGGAAAGTCTCAGTTAGAGAAACATCCCCACCAAGGTTCTCTGCAAGCGCCATCTCAGCCAATGCAACAGCCAAGCCGCCCTCGGAACAATCATGCGCGGTATCGCAAAGTCCCGACTGAATAAGGTCGATGACGGTTTGCTGCACAGCCTTTTCCCGTTGCAAATCCAAACCTGGAGGATGGCCTTGCTCTTTATTATGAACCCTCGAGAGGTACTCACTTGCCCCTAACTCATCTGTATTTTCGCCTATAAGCATCACGATGTCACCCTCACGCTTAAAGCCGAGGGTGGCGCGTTTTTCGATATTTGGCAGTACCCCGACCATACCCACTGTCGGGGTCGGATAAATCGCTACGAGCTTGTCGTCTGAAACATACTGGTTATAGAGGCTCACGTTGCCGCCCGTAACAGGGGTCTCGAGCGCACAACAAGCCTCTTTCAACCCCATAACAGCCTGCTCGAGTTGAAAATACACGTCTTGCCGCGTCGGGTTGCCAAAGTTGAGGTTGTTGGTAATCGCCAGCGGCGTCGCGCCCACACACGCCACATTTCTTGCCGCCTCCGCCACCGCGCTCATTGCGCCGAGTCTGGGGTCCAGGTAGCAGTAACGCGGGTTGCAGTCAGTGCTCATGGCAACGCCCTTCGACGTGCCTTTGACCCGAAGCACCGCCGCGTCAGCCTGACCTGGTAAGACAACCGTATTGGTCATCACCTGATGGTCGTATTGGATAAAAACGGGATGCTTGCTGGCGATAGTGGGGCTCGAGAGTAGCTCGAGCAGCGTCGCGCCTAAATCATCGGGAACGGCTACATCAATTTCACTTTCCCGCAACTGGACTATGTCGGGGTTTTCGATACCTTCTCGGGTATAGGTGGGGGCTTCATTTAGGGCATTGACAGGTATTTCGCCTACCGTCTGTCCATCCTCTATCAGCCGAAAGAAACCGTGCTCAGCGACCTCACCTACGATAACCGCATCTAATTCCCAGTGCTCGAGTAGCGCGATTAACTCATCCTCTTGCCCAGGTTTTGCCGTTAGCACCATGCGCTCTTGCGACTCAGACAGCATCACTTCCAGGGGCGTCATGCCCTTTTCGCGGCGCGGAACTTTATCGACATAAAAGTCTATCCCCTTGCCTGCGCGGTACGCCATTTCTGCGACGCTCGAGGTCAAACCTGCCGCGCCCATATCCTGTACGCCGATAACCAGGTCTTTTTGAATGGCCTCTAAGCAAGCCTCGAGTAAAAGTTTTTCCATAAACGGGTCGCCCACTTGTACCGCAGGTCTATCCTCATTACTCGATTCAGACAGGTCAGCCGAGGCGAACACCGCGCCGCCCAACCCGTCGCGCCCCGTTTTTGAACCGACATAAATAAGCTTGTTGCCGACCTCACCCACAGTGCCGCTTTGCAAGTCTTTATGCTTTAAATAGCCCACCGCCATCACATTGACAAGCGGGTTTTCCTGATACGAGGGGTGAAAAAAGATGTCACCGCCCACCGTCGGCACGCCAATCGCGTTGCCGTAAAGCGAGATGCCGTGAACCACGCCAGAAAGTAGATAGCGCGTGCGGTCATTGTCAGGCAAGCCAAACCGGAGGCTGTCAAGAACGGCAACAGGCCGCGCCCCCATCGCAAAAATATCGCGCAGAATGCCGCCTACACCTGTGGCTGCACCCTGAACAGGTTCAACCGCCGAGGGGTGGTTATGACTCTCCATCTTAAATGCAACGGCGTATCCCTCACCAATATCAACCACGCCTGCATTCTCACCCGGACCCTGCAACACTTGCGGTCCTTCGGTGGGTAGACGTTTTAATAGAGGACGTGAGTTCTTATAGCCGCAGTGTTCGCTCCAGAGAGCGCCGAACATGCCAGCCTCGAGCGCATTTGGCTCGCGGCCCATTTCTTTTACTACACTGTCGAATTCTCGAGGGCTTAAGCCAAAGGTCGCCGCCTGGTCACGCAAGCTCTTAGTGCTTATCACTCACTAGTTATAACAGACAAATCAATCGTGGGGTCAAGATATCTCTGAGATCTCGCACTAACTTCAGACTTGCCCTCTAAGCAATGTAGTTCTAAAAATTGACAGCGTAATTAACTTCACATCACAATTTTTAATGCTTCTACATTAAGACTGAAAAGCTTTGGCTAGAAAGTTAGAAACCTCCTCAGACAGGGCGATAATCCCCCTTTGTGATTTTTTTGTAAGACTAATTCTACTCATGATGGGCCCGTCTAAGCTAATCCTTAGCTGAGGAAAAATGTTTCGACAACCGTCGCTTCATCCTCAGAGGCGTTGAACGCTATCTCTTATTTGGGCGCCTGAGATAGCACGAGCCAGTGGCGCAACCGGCTGAGGATGCAGTCATTTTTTCTTTCTTTCCGCATCCGTAAGTCAGTTTCAAAAAGTTCTTTACGGAACGGAAAGGGAAGAAATGACTTCTTTCTTAGCTAGACCTATGGGTTTTTTAAGCACACGCGGGCTTGTGCTACTCTTGAGCATCTTTACCCTCTTACTAAGTGCGTGTGAAACATCCGCCGCACCTGGCGAGCCTAGAATCGGTGACGCTGACGCCGATGTACAAGTCCTTCAGAGCGAGATTCTCTTCAACACGAAAAACAGCCGCTCTGGGGCGAAAATCTTAGACAGCGCCGTGGTCACGGACCGCATGTACCTTTTTCTAGCTGATACCGAAAATGTAAAAAGCATCGGTTACCGCTTCAACAACGCTAATCTGTCAGATGCGCCTTTTAAAGTTGCTAAACCCGGTGAAACGGTTCATGTGACTATGGGCAGCGGTTTTCCTAATCGTACACATCTGTTAAGTGCTGAAGTTACCTATAATGACGGTAAGACCAAAGTGTTCACAGCAACTTTCCTCAAAGACAAAAATACTAACTTAACCGACACTCTGCTTGTTAGTTCTCACAAGTACCGCGCTGGTGCCAAGCGGCTCGAGGGGCAAAATGTGGGCAAGAACGCCTACATATTCGTTATGCCGAAAGAGCCCGTTAAGAGCGTCGAATTTTATTTAGACAATGACGGCTCCGGTAAAATGCTTCAAAGAGAGCGCTACGCGTTTTACGACATGACCGGCACGAACGGAGACGGTCACGCCTGGCCGCTCAGCCGCAAGGGTCCCTCTAACGGTAAGCACACAGTAACCGCCGTAATTCACCGCAAGTCGGGCGAAATTGTCAAGGCGACAGCGACTTTTTCGGTAGGCGCCACGCCTGCCCCTTCACCAGAGCCAACACCCGAGCCAGAACCAACACCAGAACCAACACCAGAACCAACACCAGAACCAACACCAGAACCAACACCAGAACCCACGCCTAATCCCACCCCCGCCCCTTCAACTGATTCTAAGTATGGTCCTCGTAAAAACCCAAGCATTCCTAGTGGCGCTGTCTATATTGCACCGGGTCAAAGCATCAACAGTGTTATCCAGAGCCACCCCAATGGTACAGCCTTCGTTTTAAAAGCGGGAGTTCACCGCGGTCAAAACGTTATCCTGAGCGACAATAGTTCACTTATCGGTGAATACGGCGCTATTTTAAGCGGTGGTAAAGTCGTAACGTCTTATACTAAAGAGGGTAGCCACTGGGTGCTCGGCAAGCAGACGCAGCAAGCTAAGGTCTCAACTCTGCCTTGCTTGGAAGGTTACGACGGCTGTAAACACGCTGAGCAAGTCTTTATTAACAACGTCCCCTTAAAGCAAGTTATGTCGCGGTCTGAACTCAGCTCGGGCGAATTTTACTTCGACTACGGTGCGGACAAAATCTACCTGGCGGACGACCCGAGAGGGAAAACGCTCGAGGTCAGCTTTACGGGTGGTCAAGGTCTTGTTACTCGAACCAACACGACAGTACGGAACCTCATTATTGAAAAATACAACACGAAAGTCGATTGGCAAGCGGTGGCAATCCGTGATAACAGTCGCTTCGAAGACAATATTGTCCGCTTCAACGGTGGTGTCGGTCTGACGCTATCAAAAGGGGTGACGGCTAGACGTAACTACGTTCACCACAACGTGCGCGTCGGTGTTCACTGCTGGACGGGTCACGGTATAGTGTTCGAGAACAACGAAATTGCTTACAATAACTATAAAGGTCACTGGTGGTTCCACGAAGGTGCCGGTGTCAAATTCTTGGCCTCACGTGACCTCGTGATACGCAACAACTTTTCTCACCATAATTTAGGTACAGGTTTGTGGACCGACTGGGACAACACAAACACCCTGTACGAAAATAACGTCGTTACCGACAACTTAGGTCACGGTATCTTCCACGAAATGAGCGGTTCGGCTATCATCCGTAATAACATCATCGAGCGCAATGCTCGAGGTTTGAGCCTTAGTAACTCGAGAAACCTCAAAGTATACAACAATACACTCAAACATAACGAATCAAGCATATTCATGAACAATGACTGCCGTGACGGCGCTGAAACGCGCTACGCTGAGAACAATGAAGTCTACAATAACGTTGTTTATCAGAAAGCGCATCTTGGCCCAAGCAGTCAGTGGGTCATGGGCAAATCAGCGGTTTTCCGCGTTCATCCTAAATGTAACAAGTGGAACTTATCCTTTGACGCCTGGCACACCTCAAAAAACATCAAATTCCACAGCAACACCTATCACTTTGAAGGCAATCAGGACGCCCATAACTCACGCCCATATTTCTTCTGGCGGGGTGAAGAGTATAGCTATGACGAGTGGAAGGCTGTCGGTCAAAACTAACAGTTAGCTGCTTAATAAGGAAAAAGCCTCGCAGATGCGAGGCTTTTTTGGTGGAGGCGGCGGGAGTCGAACCCGCGTCCGAAACCCCCTTGGACAGGCGTCTACGCGTGTAGTCAGCGATTAGATTTTCGACCTCAGGTAAGTTCGCAGACCGACTTAGAACCTGAGGCTTAAACGTCTAAGGTTTCGCCTAAGCCCGACGTCGGGGGCTTTTGGCTAGCTTGTTTCGGGAAGCTCAAACTAGCGAACCACAAGCGGGGTTTCTAGCGAGCTGGTGGCTGTTCTTAGGCAGCCATTGCGTAGCCGAAGCTACCATTGTTGTTGTTGCCAGTTAATGGCTTCGTCCTTTGGTAACGCGGCCAAGGACATCCGCGACGCGCAACCGTGCCCTCAAAAGGCCCCGTCGAAACCAGGTCGCCCCCGTAAGGTGGGTTACTTGCTACTCGAGAGTAGCGCCCATAAGTATAGCAGATAAAAACGGTTTATTGGAGTTTTCGAACTACCCTTAAAACTCGATTTAGTCCTGCTCATAGAGGCACTTGAGGTATACTTCAGACTAAACATACCAGGAGGATTACGATGAAAAGCTTAGTTGTTTTTAGCCTGTTGAAGTCTGGTGCTGTATTCCTTCACAATGAGGGCCAAATTACCTAACACATAAAATCATCATTTAGGTTCAAATAGCCTCTTCAAATCTTCATTGTGAATGGAAGGTGCAGCTGTCTCGAAATCTGCAATCACAGTTGGAGGATTTATAACGTGCAAACTGTTTTACATGGTTGTGAATTGCACCTACATATTTTAGGTGCTTACCACGCTGATGACGTCTTGGCTTTGGGAAGAAATCACTACAAAGATGTCGATTGGAATGTTTGGAACTACTTAGATGAATATGAGGTTGAGTATGGTAGAAAACCTGACCCCGTTTCAGTATTTGAAGACGCACTTTCTGCGGACCCTGCTGGTTTTAGGAAACTAGAACAGCTGCATGTTTATGGCGTAGCTGATGCAGGGGACTTCGGGCGTTGGGAGACAAAGCAGAAATTCTTTACGAGCCTTTGGACTCACTATAGGACTATGGGTCTCGAGGGAGATAGAAGACTTTTGCGAACCATGCTGGATAGGCACGAGAAAGAAGGTTTAGATTATGTCGAGTACCGTTTAGGTAGTGGCATGGACGGCTTCTTATATTGGCATAGCTTGTGTGCTCAGGTGCTACAAAACGCTTCAAATGATACCTTTATAGCGCGTTATGTTCTTAGTTTTCCTAGAGATGCAAGCTTGGCAATACGAGCCCTTGAGTTGACACAGGAGCTTATGGATAAGACTCCTGAACTTATTAGGACGATTGTTGGGATTGACTTTGCAAATGTCGAAGAAGGTAAACCACCCAAGCATCTTGCTCCCTTTTTCCAGTCGCTTAAGTTGTACAATCAGGCTAATCCCGAGCGTGCGTTAGATGTTGTTTATCATGTAGGCGAATCCTACTTCGATAAGTCGCTGGAAAGTGCTGTTCGCTGGTGTCATGAGGTGGCTGAAATGGGTGTAAAGCGTATTGGTCACGCTATCGCCTTAGGACTCGATCCTGAGATTGCCGTTTCACGTCGTCCAGAAGCGCATGAATATGAGCTGGTCAGCGAGCGGCTCGACCAAATCGCCTATGATCTAAAGTACCGAAACTATCTGGATAAGTACGCTGTCGCTATTGATGAAACCTCTCTTAAAACTGAGAAAGACCAGCTAAAACAGCGACCTTGAGATGATGTTGTTGCTAGACCTTACTCGCAGGGGCGATTGAGTGAAGTGCGACAGAGGCAACGGTTCGTATTAGATCGTCTTACCGCCTTGGGCACCGTCATCGAATGCTGCCCCACCTCAAATTTGCGGATTGGTGGGGTGCCTGACGCTGCTCATCATCCCGTTCGCCGTTTTCTAGAATCCAAAGTCAATCTTGTAATTTGTTCAGATGACCCTGGAAATTTTGATGTCACACTAGCTTCGGAGATTGAGTGGGTGCTCGAGAACTGCGACCTCAGTGAGAAAGCCTTAGTAGAGAGATTAGGCAATCCTCGGCGATTTAAGTTGGGTCAGCAGCGTCCATAGCGGTAACACTTGACCTTTCGGCATTCAACTACGTATACTCTAGCCCAGTGAGTAGCTTTCTAGCCCTACTAAGTGTGGACGTCCTAATTCTAGGATGTCGGGGTTAACGCTGCTTAAGTAAGCTTAAGAGAATGCGAAAACCCCGCCAGACCAATGGCGGGGTTATTTTTTAGAGTTTCTAACGGACAGACGCTCTAAAAAATAAGGAGGAAGAGTATGAACGGTGCCGAAGTTGTCTTGAAAGCGCTCGAGCGCGAAAATGTAAGCGTGGTGTTCGGGCACCCGGGCGGCGCGATTATGCCCATTTACGACGCGCTCTACGATTCACCCATAAAGCACGTGCTCGTGCGTCACGAACAAGCGGGCGCACATGCGGCTGATGCCTATTACCGCGCTAGCGGTACGGTAGGTGTCTGTTTCGCTACGAGCGGACCAGGCGCGACCAACCTAGTCACCGGCTTAGCGACGGCGCAGATGGACTCTTCCGCAATTGTTGCTATCACGGGCAACGTACCTACCGGACTCATCGGCACCGACGGGTTTCAAGAGGCCGACGTTTACGGTATCACTGGACCTGTCACCAAGCACAACTACCTTGTCAAAGACATTAACGACCTGCCCAGGGTTATTAAAGAGGCATTTCACATCGCCTCGACGGGTCGCCCTGGTCCCGTTCTAATCGATATTCCTAAAGATGTGCAATTAGAAGAATTCACAGGCAGCTTCGATGTTGAAATTGATTTACCAGGCTATAAACCTACCGTAACGGGCCACGGCGGACAAATCAAACGTGCCGCTGAAGCTATCCGCAGCGCGAAAAAGCCCATTATGATGGTCGGCGGCGGGGCGCAAGTCGCCTCGCAACAAGTGATGGACTTTGCTGAAAAAACGGGCGTCCCTATTATTACAACGCTCATGGGGATTGGCGCCTACCCTGCGGGTGCGCCGCAAGCACTGGGCATGCCGGGGATGCACGGTACGGTCACGGCGAACCGCGCTATTACCCACTGCGACCTAATTATTGGCGCGGGTTTGCGCTTTGATGACCGCGTAACGGGTAACATCAGTCGCTTTGCACCGAAAGCAACGGTCGTACATATTGATATCGACCCTGCTGAAATTTCCAAACTCGTTCACGCACACGTGCCTGTTGTAGGCGATTTGCGTGATGTGTTGCCGCGCTTGGGGGCTGAACTCGAGACCCTAAAAACCGATGACTGGTGGGAAACCCTTAACGACTGGAAGGGCAAATATCCCGAGCGCTACAAAACGGATAAACCTCTTGTTTCGCAAGAAGTGATTCAAATGCTCGAGCAGGCCACAGGCGGCGACTGTATTGTCACCACTGAAGTCGGTCAGCACCAAATGTTTGCCGCGAGATTATTTCCCACGAGCAAGCCCCGCACCTGGATTACCTCAGGTGGCTTGGGGACGATGGGCTTTGGTTTGCCTGCGGCGATTGGCGCAGCCTTTGCGCGACCTGGTGAACAGGTTATTTGCGTTGCGGGTGACGGTAGCGTTCAGATGAATATTCAAGAACTCGCTACGATTTACAAGCACCAATTGCCTATCATCATTGCCATTTGCAACAACGGCATGCTCGGCATGGTGCGGCAGTGGCAAGAGATGTTCCACGCGCAGCGTTACAGCGAAGTTTATCTTGCCGACTCGAACCCTGACTTTGCCAAACTGGCGGAGGCGTATGGCATTGACGGTTACAACATCTTTGACCGTGACACGGCAAAAACCCTCATTCCAGAGGTGTTGGAGCGCGGCAAGCCTGCGGTGATGAACTTTGTTGTTTACGAAGCCGAAAAAGTCTTCCCGATGATTCCTACAGGCGCAGGTGTCGACCAGATGATTCTTGGCGATCAGGAACATGAAGAGGACATAGCGGCTGTTCTCGAGGAGGCCCCAGCGTGACCGAGCAAAAACACGTTATGAGCGTCACCGTGCGCGATAAACCAGGCGTTCTGGTTCGTATTGCCAGCCTGTTCGCACGGCGCGGTTTCAACATCGAGTCGCTTTCGGTGGCTAAATCGGAAATACCAGGTATTTCGCACACGACCTTCGTGGTCACAGGTGAAGAGCGCACGATTGAGCAGGTCGAAAAGCAGTTACAAAAACTTATCGATGTACTCACCGTCATTGACCATTCCGAGGCCAAGTATGTCGACAGAGAACTGATGATGCTCAAGGTTTCTGTGTCTTCATCCGAAGCCAGAAATGAGTTGCGGCAAATCGCTCAGGATTTCCGCGCACGCATTGTCGACGTTCACCGCGACGCCCTCATTTTTGAAGTTACGGGCGACGAGGGTAAGATGGACGCCTTTGTCGAACAGATGCGACCCTTTGGGATTCTCGAGGTCATCCGCACCGGACGCATTGCCCTAACCCGCAGCGCCGCCGACCCGAAGGTTGGACGGATTAATACGGCGAAGGCAGCTTAAAGGCGATTAAAGATTGAAGAAGTAAGAAGAAAGATAAAAATCTTTTAAGCTCTTTTCTTCAATTTTCAATCTTTCTTCTTACTTTACGACGAAATACGGAACCCAAACTAAGTAAACCACTTTAGGAGAAAATCACAACATGGCAAACATCTATTACGACAGCGACGCAAATTTAGAGAATCTACGTGACAAGACGATTTCTGTTATTGGCTTTGGTTCGCAGGGGCACGCCCACGCGCTGAACGCAAAAGAATCAGGCATGAATGTGGTTGTGGGACTGCGTGAGGGAAGCTCGAGCCGCGAACATGCTGAAGGCGAAGGGCTTAAAGTCATGACGGTTGCCGAGGCCGCCAAGGCAGGCGACCTGATTATGGTGCTCTTGCCTGATGAAACACAAGGCTCTGTTTACCGCTCGGAAATTAGACCGAACTTAGAAAGTGGTAACGCCCTCTTATTTGCTCACGGTTTTAACATTCACTTTGGTCAAGTCGACCCGCCCGAAGATGTTGACGTGTTCATGGTTGCCCCCAAAGGCCCAGGTCACCTGGTTCGCCGCGTTTACACCGAAGGCGGCGGGGTTCCTTGCCTTATGGCGATTCATCAGGATGCGACGGGTAATGCTAAGCAACTTGCGCTTGCCTACGCTAAGGCAATTGGTGGGGCGAGGGCAGGGGTACTCGAGACCACCTTTAAAGAAGAAACCGAAACAGATCTATTCGGTGAGCAAGCTGTGCTTTGTGGCGGCGTTACCGCGCTGATGCAAGCCGGTTTTGAAACCCTGGTTGACGCAGGCTACGACCCCGAAATTGCCTATTTCGAGTGCCTTCACGAAATGAAGCTCATCGTTGATCTTATTTATGAGGGCGGTATGGAGCGTATGCGCTACTCGATTTCAAATACCGCCGAGTACGGCGACTACAAAACGGGTCCACGCATTATTACCGACGAGACCAAGAAAGAAATGAAGAACATTCTTACTGAAATTCAGAACGGTGTTTTTGCCAAAGACTTTCTGATGGAAAACCAGGTTGGGCAGCCACGTCTTTATGCAGGTCGCAAGAATACAGCTGACCTCCAGTTGAGTGAAACAGGTCGCCGTTTGCGCAAGATGATGCCGTTTATCAGCGGAGAACAAGGGGCCTAGGCCCCTTGTTGGTGCGTTAGAGATTGGAAAAGGTCAATGTTGTCCGTCGAAATCGTCGAAGCCCAAGAGCACCATGCGAAAGCCATGAGCGACTTTATGCGGGGGCTTTTTGTAGAGCGTTTGGAAACTTTATTCCAGCGTGACGCCGCGCTGACAGAAGAGGATGAACTCGAGTTCATCCAAAGAGTAGCGGCGAACGACGGGGCGGTTATCTTTCTCGCACTTGTACTGGATAGGGTCGTCGGTATGCTCGACTTCCACGCTCACCCGAAACCCCAAATGGCGCACGGCGGCGAGTTTGGGGTTTCAGTGGCTAAGGACTACCGTGGCAAAGGGATTGCTAAACGCCTCATCGAGCACCTTCTGGTTTGGGCGGAAGCTCGAGATATTAAACGTGTAGAGCTAAGAGTGTTCTCGAACAATTCCAAAGCCATTCGTTTCTATGAGCAGTTAGGCTTTGTCAAAGAAGGTTGTCAAAAAAGAGCCGTCCGAATAAATGACACCTTCGCCGACATGCTCTATATGACGAGATTCTTATGACCTTCTTTATAAATATTGGCTGTCCAAGCTGCGACGTTCGCCGCCTCACCAACAACCTCCGACTATCTAAGAATTAGAAAATTAAAGATGTAAAAATTGAAAATTTTGTAATTACCCAACCCTCCAATTTTCCAATTCCGAGCAAAGCGAGGTAAACATGGCTTACGTAAATATCTTCGACACTACCTTACGCGACGGCGAACAGTCCCCCGGCGTCGCCTTGAACACGTTCCAAAAACTCGAGATTGCCCACGCCTTAGCGCGGCTTGGTGTAGATATTATCGAGGCGGGTTTTCCCATTGCCAGCGACGGCGACTTCGATTGCGTGTACCAAATTGCTAAAGAGGTCAAAGGCCCCGTCATTTGCGGCCTTGCTCGAACGCATAAAGGTGACATCGAACGCGCAGCGCAGGCAATTGAACCGGCTGAAAAGGGGCGTATTCATACCTTTACGAGCGCGTCTAAAGTACACCTCGAGTACATTCTGAAAAAAACAGAAGATGAAGTGCTCGAGCTGTCAGACGAAATGGTGCGTTACTCAAAGAAGTTCACTGACGACGTAGAATTTTCGGCCCAGGATTGTATGCGGGCTGACCCCGACTTTGTCTACCGCCTTGTGCGCACGGCGATTGCTGCGGGCGCCACCACAGTCAATATTCCCGACACCACAGGCTACGGCACACCCGAGGAATATGGCGCACTCATTAAAAACATCTTTGACAATGTTCCCGAAGCTAAAAACGTCTCGATTTCTACGCACTGTCACGACGACCTAGGGATGGCGGTTGCTAATAGCCTCGCTGCGGTTGAAAACGGTGCAACGCAAATCGAATGCACCATCAACGGCATCGGTGAGCGGGCGGGGAATACCTCATTAGAAGAGTGCGTGATGGCGCTCTACACCCGTAAGGACCATTACGGCGCAAATATTGGCATTAATACCAAAGAAATCTACAACGTGTCGCGTTTAGTGCAGCGGCACACGGGCATGTTCGTGCCGCCGAACAAAGCCATTGTCGGTGACAACGCTTTTGCGCACGAGTCGGGCATTCACCAGGACGGCGTTTTAAAGCACAAAGAAACCTATGAGATTATGAACGCTGAACTTGTCGGGCGTGAAGCGGGCGTTTTGATTATGGGTAAACACTCGGGGCGTCACGCGTTTAAGAAGGCCCTCGAGGACATGGGCTATGACTTGGAAAACGAGATTCCTGACCACGGTATCAGCGCAGATTCTATAGACGTTCTCTTTAAGCGCTTCAAAGATTTAGCCGACGCCAAAGGAGCGATTAGCACCGACGATATTCGCGCGCTGGTTGAAAACGAAACGATGAGGGTTGCTGAAACTTATAAACTCGAGCATGTCCAGTTTCAGTCGGGTACAGGCGGCATGACGCCCTCCGCACTTATTCGTTTGGGTACGCCCGAAGGTGTTATGGAAGAAACTGCACTCGGTGATGGCCCAGTAGACGCGAGTTTTAAAGCCCTCGCCAAAATGACGCCGGTTCCGTTTGAACTCGAGGCTTATGACCTAAAAGCCATTGGCAAAGGTACGGACGCGCTTGGTGAAGTTTCGATTCGTGTGAATAGTGACGGGCAAATTGTTCATGGTCGAGCGATTTCGACGGATGTGGTTCACGCGTCGGTGCTGGCTTATGTCAATGTGCTTAACAAACTTGCAGCAGGGATTGGTCGGAATAAAAAAGAGGCGAATCAGATAACGATGACAACGCCCTGATAGCACTTGTAGGGGCGAATCTTGTGTTCGCCCTTCGCGAGCAAACGGACATCTTATGACCCTGTTTAACTGGACTTACAACGAACTTCAACAAATCGGCGTCGACTTTACAAGTCAGGCCGAGGTCAAAGCTTATGACGCTAAGCAGGGGTCGAACTCGCCGGAAGCTTGCCGAGACTTGCTGGAGTATCTTGGCGTTGATTCAAGTCACAGTTTCCTCGAGTTTGGTACAGCGACAGGCAACCTGACGATTGAGGCTGCGAAGCGGTGTCAGCACGCTTACGGTGTAGACGTATCTGAGCCAATGCTCACATATGCACAAGCAAAAGCTGAGAAATTAGGTGTGGACAACGCAACCTTTATTCATGCTGGATTTTTAAGCTATAAGCACGCTGCGCCACCTGTTGACCTTGTGGTCACGAAATTCGCACTTCATCACCTACCCGACTTTTGGAAAGTGAAAGCGCTGCTGAACATTGCAGATGCTCTCAAAGTCGGTGGACGCCTTTATTTAGAAGATGTCATCTTTTCTTTCGAACCTCATATGGTCCAGCAAGAGATTGAAGCTTGGATAGATAATGTTACGAAGTACAGTGGCTTTACCCGCGAAGAATTCGAGACGCATGTACGTGATGAGTACAGTACGTACACTTGGCTACTTGAGAAAATGCTTGAACAAGCCAAGTTTATTATTGTAGAAAAAGAATATAAGTCTCCTACGTACGCCTCTTACATGTGTGAGCGCGAAAATTAAGATGCTCGAGCTGATGAACGATTCTAAACACCTTTGGAGTGCTTTGTGCCAGAGATCTCACGCTTTTTGGGAATAGTGATTTATATGTATTACCGTGACCACGCCCCGCCCCATTTTCACGCTATTTATGGTGACTATGAAGCTGTTATTTATTTGAATGATGGCGTGGTTGAAGGAAAGTTTCCGAGGCGAGCGCTTAAGGCAGTTGTGGAATGGTACGAAGAACATGCAGATGAACTTGTTGATAATTGGATTTTGGCAAAAAAAGGTGAACCTCTTAAGAAGGTCGAGCCATTAGAATGAGTATGTTTTTACATGTAATTGACGCTGAATATATAGAAGACCACTCAATCCGACTTTCATTCAGTGATGGGACCTCAGCAGAGATAGATTTGGCTAAAGAGCTGAACGGAAGCGTATTCGAACCTTTAGAAGATGTCGTTTACTTTCAACAGTTCAAACTTGTAGGTCATACCTTAGCTTGGGACAATGGTGCAGATTTTGCTCCTGAATTCTTAAAAGGTTTAGCAGAAAAACAAGGAACTTTGCTTAGTAGGACGGGTTAATATGGCAACTATCGAAATCTACGACACCACCCTCCGTGACGGCACCCAGGGCCTCGAGTTCAACCTGACCGCTGAGGACAAAGTGGCTATTGCTAAACGTTTAGACGCCTTCGGTGTGGATTTCATCGAGGGTGGCTGGCCCGGTTCTAACCCCAAAGACCTGCGCTTCTTTGAGCTTATGAAAAGGGAGAAACTGGCTTTTTCACGCTTAGCGGCTTTCGGCTCGACACGGCACAAAAATAGCCGCCCTGAAGATGACGGTAATATTCAGGCACTTTTAGAAGCTGAAACGCCCGTTGTGACTATTTTCGGTAAAACCTGGGACTTGCATGTGAGAGAGGCTTTGGGCGCAAACCTAGAGCAAAACCTCGAGATGATTCAAGATTCAGTGGCGTATTTGAAATCGCAAGGCAAAATGGTTATTTATGACGCTGAGCATTTTTTCGACGGTTTCAAGGCTGATGCTGACTATGCGCTAAAAACTCTGCAAGCTGCCGCTGACGGTGGCGCTGACCGCCTTGTGCTTTGTGACACCAACGGAGGCTCTCTGCCTGATTTTGTTTCTGAGCGTGTCAAAGAGGCTTTGGCTGAGTTGGATGTGCCCATTGGCGTTCACACCCACAATGACGCTGAGTTGGGCGTGGCAAACGCGCTTGTTGGGGTGCAAGCGGGGGCGACGCATGTGCAGGGAACCATGAACGGCTACGGGGAGCGCTGCGGTAACGCAAACCTGGTCAGCATCATCCCCAATCTCGTTTTGAAGTTAGGGTACGAGCAACCGCAAGATTTGAGCAAGCTGCGTGACATCAGCCATTACATTGATGAGCGTGCAAATCTACAGCCTAATATCCGCGCGGCCTACGTGTCAGATGCGGCCTTTGCTCATAAAGGCGGCATCCATGTCTCAGCGGTAAATAAAAACCCAAATACTTATGAACACGTTAAGCCAGAGTTAGTGGGCAACACGCGCCGTATTCTCCTCTCGGACCTTTCGGGTCGGGCGAATGTGCTTGCCAAAGCGGGTGAATTTGGCGAAGAGCTTGACAGCAAAGACCCTTCGGTAAAAGCTGTCGTCGATAAAATGAAAGAACTCGAGAACCGCGGTTACGCTTTTGAAGGTGCTGAAGCCTCATTTCAACTGATGAGCAAAAAAGTTAAGGGCGAGTACGAGGCTTATTTCGTGCTGCACGGTTACAATATCAATATAACTAAGCGCGACGAGGACGCTGTACCGCTCGTTGAAGCGACGATTAAGGTCGAGGTGGGCGGCGAGTTAGAACATACCGCTGCCAATGGTGATGGCCCTGTGAATGCGCTCGACAAAGCCTTGCGTAAAGCCTTAATACGCTTTTATCCGAGTTTGGAAGAACTCGAGCTAATAGACTATAAAGTTCGTGTTCTCTCTGGTGCGGAAACGGGTACGGCAAGTGTCGTTCGGGTACAGGTCGAAACCACTGACGGCGACGAAGCGTGGGGAACCGTAGGCGCAAGTACCGACATTATCAACGCTTCCTACGAAGCGCTCATCGACGCCATCGAGTATAAACTCGTAAAGGATAAAGTGATTCCCAAAGAAACGCAGCCTGTACGTTAAAGGACAGTTCTCGGTGTAACTTTGTGCATAATTTGCACAAGGTGAGTTTTTCTGAACTCGAGAGAATCTTTCGATTCCTACCCTTGTGCAGCTTTTCACTAACGAATGAAAAGCCTGTCCGTAACGACGCCTTTGCTTTGTCGCTCAAATTGACAGCCCTCTTGCCTGAGCGGTATAATTCACATTAGAGTCGCCTAGCCAGAGGGGCTTTTCCATTAACAACATACGTTGTTCTGTATTCTTTTACGTCTAGTGAGGTAAAGTTGAAGACCTTTTTTACAAATGTGTAGCTGGTGCTGACTCTAAAAACGTTTTCTTATCACCTCTATTTTATATTTTTATCTTAGACATACCTGTGAAAGGACGCCTATAGCATGACTTATTCTGACTTTGAAACCCTAGCCTATCCCAAAGAGCGTGACGCCTGCGGGGTTGGCTTTATTGCTGACCTACACGGACGTAAAACGCATAAAACTTTAGAGCGTGCTATTGAGGCGCTGTGCAACCTAAGCCACCGCGGGGCTGTGAGTGCTGACGGTTTAACGGGTGACGGCGCAGGTATTTTGGCGCAGCTACCGCACAAGCTTTTTAAGCGGGTTTTAAAAGAAGAGGGCTTAGAGCTTTATCAAGAGGGTGACCTGGCGGTGGGTGTCTTTTTCGTTACCAACGACGGGCCTGCTGAGGAAATGTACCGCCTGATTGGTGAGGTTATTGAAGCCTCAGACCTCGAGCTTCTGATGTGGCGTGATATTCCTATTGACGAAAAATATCTTGGTGAAGAGGCGAGAGAGCGCCTGCCGATTATGCGTCACGCCCTTGTTAAACGCCCCGAGGGTCTCGCTGATGATGACTATGAAAGGCTTTTATATTTGACCCGCAAGCGTATCGAAAAACGCCTCTGGGCTGAGGATTTGGGCAGGTTTTACATTCCTTCGCTCTCGAGTCGCACGATTTCTTATAAAGGGCTTATGGTTGCGCCGCAGCTCGAGAATTTTTACCTTGACCTAGCCGACCCCGATTTTGAAACGTCGATTGCCGTTTTCCACCAGCGTTACAGCACCAATACGGTGCCCCGTTGGAGTTTGGCGCAGCCGTTCCGCTTTTTAGCGCACAACGGTGAAATCAACACTTTACAGGGCAATGTGAACTTCATGCGCGTGCGTGAGCCTGTGCTCTCGAGCCGAGTGTGGGGTGACACGGTTCATGAACTTCTGCCGATTATCGAACCTGGGGGCAGTGATTCGGCGGCGCTTGATAACGCCTTTGAACTCTTAACGCTGTCGGGTCGTGACCCCATCGAAACCATCATGATGCTCATGCCCGAAGCCTACGAGAAGAATGATGCCCTCGACCCCAAGGTCAAAGCTTTTTTTCAGTATCACGGCACCCTGATGGAACCCTGGGACGGCCCCGCTGCGATTGCACTATCGGACGGTCGTTACGCTGTTGCTGCGCTTGACCGCAACGGCTTGAGACCGCAGCGTTACTGGATTGGTAAAGATGGCACTGTGGTGGTCGGGTCAGAGGCAGGCGTTGTGCATATGCCCGAAGAGGATATTCTCGAGAAGGGCCGCTTGGGCCCAGGTACGCTGCTCGCGGTTGACACACAAGAAGGCAAACTTCTTAAAAATGATGAGATTAAGAAAACCTATGCCAACCGCCACCCTTACGGGGTCTGGCTGAAAAAGTTTGGTATTTTGCCGCCTGACTTTGCCAGTGATGAGGTTTCGTCTCGAGGTTGGGAAAGCGACGCCCTGACCCGCACACAAAAAGCCTTTGGCTATAGCAGCGAAGACTATGACCGCATTTTTGGGCCGATGGTGTACGAGGGCAAAATCCCTGTGGGTTCGATGGGTGACGATACGCCGATTGCTGTCTTAAGTGAACAGCCTCAGCAGCTTTACCGCTACTTCAAACAGCGCTTTGCGCAAGTGACGAACCCGCCCATTGACCCCCTGCGTGAAGATCTCGTTATGTCTTTGGCAACGGTGGTGGGGCCGCGCGGTGTTTTGTTAGATGAGGACGCTGTATCCGCCAACGTCATGCGCTTTCCCTCACCGATTATCAGTGAGACGCAGCTAGCCTGGATCAAGGCGCAACCCTATTACAAAGCCGCTACCATCGACGCACTTTTCGAAGTGGCAAAGGGACCGGATGGGTTCAAGAGTGCCCTCGAGAGCCTGTGTAATGGTGCAGAGAAGGCTGTTCGTGCAGGTGCCTCGTTGCTCATTTTAAGTGACCGCAGTGTTTCTACTGATTTAGCGCCGATTCCGATGCTCTTAGCCACGGCGGCAGTGCATAGGCGTTTGCTCGAGATTGGTCTGCGCACCAAAGCAGCCATTATTCTTGACACGGGCGAGCCGCGTGAAGACCACCACTACGCTTGCCTTATCGGGTTCGGTGCGGCCCTCATTCATCCGTATCTAGCCTTCGCAACCGCGCGCAGCGTACCTGAAACGGTTAAAAACGGCGAGCCGCAAGAGCCTGAGCTGTGCGTTGGCAATTATGTCAAGGCCATCGAAAAAGGCTTACTTAAAATTATGTCTAAAATGGGTATTTCAACCCTAGCAAGTTACCGTGGCGCACAGATTTTTGAAGCCATTGGTGTTGATAAGCAGGCTGTTGACCGCTACTTCCCAGGGACGACAAGCCGCATCGGTGGCGCAACCTTAGAAACCTTTGCCACCGACGTCTTGCGCTATCACGCGGAAGCCTTCGGTGAGAACGAAAAGCTTGTGGACTTCGGTCTTTACCGCTTCCGTAAAAAGGGCGAATATCATGCGCTCAATCCGCTTGTGTTCAAAGCCCTTCATAAAGCAGTGCGGACAAAGAGCTTCGAGTCTTTTGAAGAGTATGCAGCACTGGTTGACGAGCGTCCTGCTTGCAACATCCGCGATTTGCTCCAGTACAAAAAAGCGACAAAACCCATACCTCTCGACGAGGTTGAGCCTATTGATGACATCGTTACGCGCTTCACGACTCAAGCGATGAGCCACGGTTCGGTCTCGCGTGAGACGCACGAAACGCTCGCCATTGCCATGAATAGTCTGAACGGAAAAAGTAATTCAGGCGAGGGTGGGGAAGACGAGAGCCGCTTTCACCCTTATGAAGAAGACAGGAAAGATTTGAGCCACGCCGACTGGCATCCTAAAAAGGGTGATTGGGCGAACAGTGCGATTAAGCAGGTTGCCTCGGGCCGTTTTGGGGTAACGCCTTACTATCTGGTTTCGGCAAGGGAACTCGAGATTAAAATGGCGCAGGGGTCTAAACCTGGCGAAGGCGGGCAGATTCCTGGTTTCAAAGTGAGCGAAGAAATTGCCGCTATTCGTCATTCCGTGCCTGGTGTAACACTTATCTCGCCGCCGCCACACCACGACATTTACTCGATTGAAGATTTGGCGCAGCTTATCTACGACCTCAAGCGCGTAAATAAAGAGGCCAGGGTTGGCGTTAAATTGGTATCCACCGCAGGCGTCGGCACGATTGCCGCAGGGGTTGCCAAGGGCTACGCCGACAACATCCAAATTTCCGGTAACGATGGCGGTACGGGTGCGTCACCGCTTTCCTCGATTAAACATGTGGGTGCGCCGTGGGAACTTGGGCTTGCTGAAACGCAGCAGGTCTTGGTCGCCAATAACCTACGCGGTCGTGTGAGTCTGCGTGTTGACGGCGGCATGAAAACCGGGCGCGACGTGATTATCGGTGCGCTTTTAGGCGGTGAAGAATTTGGCTTTGGTACGTCGGCCCTGGTTGCCGCGGGCTGCGCTATGATTCGTCAGTGTCACTTAAATACCTGCCCCGTCGGGGTAGCTACCCAGCGGCCTGACCTGCGCGCTAAATACCCTGGCGAGCCTGACCACGTTATTAACTTTATGCTTTACTTAGCGCAGCAGGTCCGTATGATTCTGGCTGAAATGGGTTTCAAGCGTCTGGATGATGTTGTCGGGCGTGTGGATTTACTCGAGCCTAAAACCCTAGCCCTACCCAAAACGGCTAACTTGAACTTGGATGCCCTACTTCATGACGCTGACCCAAGTGGTGAAAGAGCTAGACGCTCACAGCAACGCCACAATGACCGCCCTGAGCTAGAGCCGCCGTTAGACGAACTGATTTGGCAAGATGCCAAGCCCAGCATTCAGACCGGTGTACCGCTCGAGAAAAGCTATAAGATTACCAACCGCGAACGCTCCGTAGGTGCACGATTATCGGGTGAAATCGCGCGGCAGCGCCGTGCTGAGGGGTTAGATGCGGGCACACTAAAACTAACCTTTGAAGGGATTGCAGGTCAGAGCTTCGGCGTTTTTAACAATAAAGGCATGCACCTAACTCTCCACGGCGAAGCGCAGGATTACGTCGGTAAAGGTATGTACGGCGGCGAAATCGTGGTGAAGCCAAGCGAATCTGTGCAAGACAATGCGTCGGATAATGCCCTTATCGGAAACACAGTTATGTACGGCGCGACGGGCGGCAGCCTCTACGCCGCAGGTAAGGCAGGTGAGCGGCTGTGTGTGCGTAACTCAGGCGCTAAAGTTGTCGTCGAGGGCTGCGGCGACCACGGCTGCGAATATATGACGGGCGGTGTTGCAGTTATCCTCGGGCCTACCGGGCGTAACTTTGGCGCGGGTATGTCGGGTGGCGTGGCTTATGTTTACGACCCTGATGGTGTGTTCCCTAACCGTTATAACGACGGTATGGTGAGCCTCGAGCACATTAAAGGTGGCGTTGATGAAGAGCTGCTGCGCACGCTTATCGAGCGGCATGCAGAGTTGACAGGTAGCCAGCTTGCGCAGACCCTATTAGCTGGTTGGTCGACTGCCATGTCCAACTTTTGGCGTGTTGCCCCGCACCCGAGTGTCGAAGACCCCACCGCAGAAGAGTTAGACCTGAAAGCCCAAGAACTTGCCGCACTCGAGGCCCTTAAGAATGAAGCCGAGAACGTGACGCAAGCTCAATCGACAGCCGCGTAAACCAAGAAACAAGTAAAAGGGGGAGGTCTTTGTAAAAGCCTCCCTGCTTTCATAGGGTAAGCTGAGCCTGTGTACGACGAAGCCAAATTGCGAGAGTTTTACGATGCTGACGCGCCTCGGCGCGATAGCTACGACGTCCATGAGTGGAAGCAAGTTGAGCGGCAGCGTTTTCTCGAGGAAGTGACTCTAAACAGGGGAGGGTGCTTGCTCGAGCTAGGTGCAGGAGCGGGTAAAGACAGTCTTTTTTTCAAAGAACAAGGTTTGAATATTGTTGCTACCGACTTATCCCCTGAAATAGTGAAACTGTGCAAGGAGAAGGGGCTCGAGGCAAGGGTAATGAATTACCGAAGCCTTGCGTTCCCCTCTGAGAATTTTGACGCTGTCTACGCCTTCAATTCTCTGTTGCATACGCCTAAGAAGAATTTGCTCGATGTGCTGACAGGCATTCGCAACATTTTAAAACCTAGTGGACTTTTCTTTCTGGGTGTTTGGGGTGGAGAGTCTTTTGAAGGTCTTCTCGAGGAAGACAGCTACGAACCTAAACGCTTTTTCTCCTTCTGGGAGGATAGGGCGCTACTCGAACTTGTCATGACGCAGTTCGACCTCATATATTTTCGCAAAGTTAAAGTCGAAGTGGCGCGTAACTATCATTTCCAGTCGCTCATTTTGCGCAAAACCTAAACAAGTTTTTTCGGGCTTATGATAATGCCGTCAGTATCGGCGTAGACGAAGTGCCCTGGCGTCCAGATAACGTCGGCAAAAGAAAGAGATATATCGCGCTGACCGTCGCCCCGCTTCCAGCTTTTACGTGGGTGTGCGCCCAAGGCTAAAACACCAACATCAAGCTCTGCAAGCTCGGCGCTGTCACGTACGCAGCCGTTGATAATGACGCCGGGAATACCGCGCTCTACGGCAATTTTGCCGAGTCGGTCACCCATTAGGGCGCAACGCCGTGAAGCGCCGCCATCAATTACAATCACCCTTCCTGAAGGGACCGTTTCTAATGCCTCGAGATACAGAACATTATCCTCATAGACCTGGACGGTGGCAATGGGGCCGTAAAAAGCTTCGCGCCCCCCAAAGTTGTTGAATGTGGTGTTGCAATATTGCAAGATTTCACTGTGCTCATCGCTCAAATCTGTTGTGTGGAACATGGCTCTAGCTTATAGCGTGCGTTATGCCTTGAGCAAGCCGGACGAGTGAGGAGGAGGGCGTGTATCTACGACTTCACATTGCCACTCCCTTACGCTCATACACTTGAACGTACACATCGAACCCTAAGGTGTTTCGGTTCGTTACACTTTGCTTCGGGGGCGAATGCTGAATAGGTCTATTTCACAGCCTTTTGCGGCTGTATCGGGAAGGATAAGCTATGAGAAACCTCGAGCAACTGGGTATCAACCCGCAGGTGTCGATTTACTGGAACGCGCCAAGTCCCTTACTTTACGAAGTCACCATTCGCAAAGGTCTGGGAAAGATAGCGAATACGGGTGCGCTTGTCGTAGATACAACGCCCTATACGGGTCGCAGCCCCAAAGATAAATTCATCGTCAAAGAACCGAGTGTCGAATCTGAAATCTGGTGGGGCGAGGTTAATCAGCCCTTTGAACCTGCTGCTTTTGAAGCGCTGTATGAGCGCGTGACAAGCTACTTGTCACAGCAAGAACTCTATGTAGAGGACGTTTACGCAGGCACAGATAGAGCCTACTCACTGCCTGTACGTGTCGTCTCCGAAAGCCCTTGGCACGCCCTGTTTGCTCGCAATATGTTTATTATTCGCCCAATTGGTGATGATGAGATTGACCTGTTCGTACCAGAATTTACCGTTTTGCATGCGCCCTTTTTTCACGGTGTACCAACTAGGGACGGTACCCGCAGCGAAGCCTTTGTCATCATCAGTTTTGAGAAAAAAGTGGTGCTTATCGGCGGAACGAAGTACGCAGGTGAGATTAAAAAATCTATTTTCTCGGTGATGAACTATTTGCTCACCAAGAAAAGCGTTCTCGGAATGCACTGCTCGGCAAACGTGGGTCCTGAAGAGGATGTGGCTATTTTTTTCGGTCTGTCAGGTACAGGTAAGACGACGCTTTCAACCGATTCCAAACGGCCCCTTATCGGTGATGATGAGCACGGGTGGTCGGAAACAGGCGTTTTCAACTTTGAGGGCGGCTGTTATGCTAAAGTCATCAACCTTTCACCCAAAGACGAGCCGCTTATCTACAAGGCATCTAATCAATTTGGTACGGTACTCGAGAACGTCACCATGAACCCGGTCAGCCGCACGGTCAACTTTAACGACGGCTCTAAAACTGAAAACACGCGCAGTTCTTATCCTGTATTGCATTTAGACAATATAGAGTCAGACGGTATAGCAGGTCATCCGAGTAATATCTTTTTTCTGTCCGCCGACGCGTTTGGGGTGTTGCCGCCAGTTGCGCGGCTTACGTCGGAGCAGGCGATGTACTATTTTATCAGCGGCTATACTGCTAAAGTTGCGGGCACCGAACGCGGTATTACGGAACCTCGAGCAACCTTCTCGGCTTGTTTTGGTGATCCCTTCTTACCCCTACATCCGTCTGAATACGCGCGCATGCTGGGCGAAAAAATACGTGAGCATAGACCCCATGTGTGGATGCTCAATACAGGCTGGGTGGGCGGCGCTTACGGTACGGGTGAACGCATACGTTTGCGCTATACCAGAGCCCTTTTGCACGCTGCTCTTTCAGGCGAGCTAGCTGAGAGTGAGTTCTATACCGACCCCATCTTCGGTTTTGAAATTCCCCTGACTGCGCCCAAGGTGCCGAGCGATATCCTCATTCCCAGAAACGACTGGGAAGAGGGCGAAGCCTACGACGCGGCGGCGCAAAGTTTAGCCAAGATGTTTCAGCAGAACTTTGAAAAGTTCGCGGCGGACACCTCAGAAGAGATTTGCGCGGCGGGGCCGAGGGTAGCTTGAGAAGCCTCATACTTGAACCCAAAAAGGTTTTTAGCTATGGATATTGAGTTGCTTCGAGATATTTACTTGACCTTTACTCGTAACTGTTGCTATTTGTCTCAACCTTGCTCCTGACTCTTTAAGTAGCGTATTTGTTCGGTTCGTTTAGACTATCTAAACTCAGGTGTAAGCGCTCAATCGTCAGGCCACTGACGCTTTCGACCTTTATATTTAAGTCCCCCAATTTAATCTCGTCGCCCTCTTGGGCTGCCCTGCGCAACGCGGCGATAACCAGGCCGCTGATGGTATCCGACGTATTGTCGGGAAGCTTCAAACCGAAGTGGCGGTTGATGTCGTCGATAAGCACGTTGCCGCGAACACTGTAAGCGTTATCACCGAGTTTCTCTATGTCAGGAAGTCCGTTACCGTGTTCGTCTTGCAGTTCACCGACAACCTCTTCTAGCAAGTCTTCCAGGGTGACGATACCGGCGGTGCCGCCGTACTCGTTCATGACAACAGCCATGTGAACTTTTAACCGTTTAAAGGCGTCGAGCAGGGTTTCGGCGGGCAAGTGCTCGGGCACACGGGGGGCGCGGCGCATCAGGCGTTTAAGCGAAAAGCTTTCACCTCGAGCCTGCATACGAATAAAATCTCTAACATGCAAGATACCGGTAATGTGATCCAAGTCTTGCTCGTAAACCGGAAAACGGCTGTAACCTTTTTCCATCGCCTTAACAACGTCTTCGGCCTTGGCCGTGACAGGTAGCCCTGTTACCTTGGGCCGCGGCGTCATAAGCTGCGCCACGTCGCGGTCACCAAAGCTGAATATATTATCAATCAGTTCGTGCTGTTTACCCGCAACTTCGCCCTCTTCAAAACTTTCGTCGACAAGCTGCTCGAGTTCCGACGCCGAATAAAATTGCCCGTGACCGGCAATGGGTATACCTAATAGGCGTAAGAAAGCCGTGCTGATACCGTCAAGTACCCAGATAAAAGGCCTTAACGCCTTACCGAAAAGCTGCATCGCGCGGCTCACACGTAGGGCGGTACTTTCGGGCGCTTGTAGCGCTAAAGCTTTGGGAATCATCTCGCCCAAAACAACATGCAAGTAGGTGAGCAGAGACACCGAGATAATCGTGCCAAATGTATGCGCCAAGGGTTCGCCCAGGTGACCAAGGTGTTCTAGAGGACCATAGAGCCACCCTGCGATAGAGCGTTCGCCGTACATGCCTAAACCAACGCTAGCGAGAGTTATCCCGAGTTGGGCGGTCGCTATATAGCGGTCCTGGAGGGTCGCATCTTCTAGAATGGCACTTACTTGCTGTGCAAGATGGTTGCCGTCACGACCAAGCTGCGCGACCCGCGGTTTACGCGCTGCGACAATGGCAAATTCTGCCGCCACAAATAAACCGTTGGCAACAATAAGCAACAAAATGATGATGATAGGTATGAGGTAGCTCACGAGCTTTTATCCTCGTTATTAAGCGTATCAGTAGAGGGGGAGTCGCTTACTTCTTCTAAGATGACTTTTTCGACTAGCGAGTCCTCTTTTAGAATTACACTAACTTGCGAGGCCGCTCCTTCCTTAACCGCTTCAACTTTAAATGTCAGGTCGTTGAGGGTGACACTGTCGCCTACTTTGGGGGTGCGCTCGAGTTCTTCGAACATCATGCCGCCCACTGTATCGGCTTCGTTTTCTGGCAAACTCAGCAAAAACTTACGGTTCATGGTAGCAATGAGTACGTCACCGCGTAAAAAAACCTTGTCACCGCGTCGCTCGATGCGCTTGTCTTCGCTATCGAATTCATCTTGAACCTCACCGACAATTTCTTCGATAATGTCCTCGAGCGTAATCATGCCAACGACGCCGCCATATTCGTCAAAGAGGACGGCTATGTGACTCTGGTGACGCTTGAGTTCGTCCCACACCTCATTAACCGTATTCGTTTCAGGAAGTACAGGTACGTCGCGAATGATGTTTCGCAAGCTTCTGTCAGGCGTTTTTTGTGCGTAAGCAAACAAGTCTTTGAGATTCAGAACCCCGACAATTTTATCAACAGACCCTTTGTAAACCGGAAAGCGCATGTAGGGCGTTTCAACAAGTTCTTTTAGGAGTTCACCAGGTTTACGCGCCACGTCGACGCTCATCATACGAACGCGCGGAACCATGATTTGCCGCGCCAAGCGTGTTTCAAAACGCAGCACGTTCTCGAGCATCTCTTTCTCTTCTTTGTCTAAGTAACCGCCCTGAGCACTCTCGCGGAAAATAAACTCAAGTTCTTCAGGGGAGTGGGCGTGCGTACCTTTACCTAGCTCGAGGCCAAAGAGCCGCATGAGCATAAAAGCTGAGCCGTTGAACAGCGTGATAAGTGGGCGTAAGATCTTTAGCGACCAGATAAGGGGCCGCGCTGTGAGCAGGGCAAAGCGTTCTGGATAGCGCATGGCCACCGACTTAGGAATGAGTTCGCCAAAAATAACCTGTAGTGCCGTCAGGAAGATTAAGACAATCACAGCCGCTACCGCTGTCGACAGGCCAGACCCCAAATAAGGGGTGAGTTGCGCCTGACCATAAAATCCTACGATAAGGCTTGAGAGGGTAATGCCGACCTGGCAAGCGGCAATATAGCGGTCGAGCCGCTCAGGGTCTTCGACATAGGGTAAAAGAAGCTCAGCGTTGCTGCTACCTTCGTTCGCTAAAGTTTGCAGCCGCGCCCGTCTCGAGCTGATGGTGGCGAATTCAGCGGTTACGTAAAGTGCGTTTAAGCTTATGAGCAGGGTGATGACGGCGAAAATTAAAATTAACGTCATTATTGTGGCGGCTCTCGAGTTAGTGAGGTCTGAAGAATGATAGGTAGGGTCACGATACTTGTAGTATACCTAAGCTCTTAGCAATTCAATCGTAGGACCAAATAAAATGCCAGGGTGACTTGTCACCCTGGCATGGATTGTAACTACCGCTTTAAGGTAAGTCTGGCCTGAGCCCCGCAACATCACTACTAGATAAATCTTGACCCCTAAGCGCAGCAACGTCATCAGGGAGAATAGGGCTAAAGCTCTCGAGCATTGCGTCGTTACCCCAACTATTAAGCTCATGGTTTAGCGTCGCAGCGATTTCTTCATCACTGAGCTGTCCCCAAGGGTTCATTACGCCGTTATAGGTCGTACCCTCTACTTCAATCTCACCCATAAGGCCGTAGAGCACAACGTTGATGATGTAATCCTTACCGCCTTCAGCATTGTATAGGTTAGGAATATGACCTGCTAGAGGTGGAAACGCGCTAGGAACGCCTTGACCATTACCCTGGTGACAGGAAACGCAGTTTGCAGCGTACGTTTTCTCTCCTAACGCCTGCCAGTCAAAGTCGCTCGCCTGAGCAAGGACTTCGCTAGATTCACTCTCAGCCGCTTCTGTGTTGTCAGTTTCATCTGCGCCTGTGTCATCTCCATTTTCTTTACTACCTTCGTCTCCCTCGTCTGAAACCTCACCAGGGGCTTTCAAAGAAAAGGATGACATTTGGGCTTCTGGAAGGGGGATACGTACACGCTGCGATTTGGGCGCAGGTACGCGGAACGATTCTGCTTTTGGTCGCTCTTCGGCCAATTCGTCTAAGACCGCTGTTTTTTCCTCGAGAATCGTCTCCCCATCCTCTAAAATAGACGCTTCATCCATTTGTTCCTGCGCCCGAACCCTCGGCTGGGTGTTCATGACGCTTCTTACGGTGAACAAGAATGACAGCGCGATGAACGTGCCCATCGCAATCACAAGACCACTGCTAAAAAAGCGTGTATAGATAGGGTCGTCATCTCTAAGGTGCATGTAAATCGCAACAACCAGCGCAAATTTGAGAATCGACATACCGACGAGTGCAACAATTGTCGTGACATTGTTTAGGAAAGCGACTTCGTATTCAACAATGGCAAACTCTAAGTACGTCAGCGCCATCAAGATAAGCGCAATGATGATGTAAAAACGAACTGCGTTGCCTTTGCTATGGTCGGCCATTACACGAACTCCACAAGGTACACCACCGTAAAAATGATAATCCAGACAATGTCGACAAAGTGCCAGTACAGCGCGGCGACATCCAGATAAACCTCATCTTTACTGGTAATAGGTCTAACATACGAGGTTATAAGTAACGACAGCAGCCACAAAACACCGATGGTTACGTGAACCCCGTGTGTACCGGTCAAAATGAAGAAGGTCGTACCGAACAGGTTTTGCTGTAAGGTCAAGCCTTCATGGATGAAGTGGCTGAACTCAAAAACTTGAAAGCCTAAGAAAATGGAGCCGAATATACAAACCCCTATCGTCGCTAGGCGAAACCGCTGTATCTTATCAATTCGGAGGTAATAGAGCGCAATCACCATAAGCACACTCGACATGAGCAGTACGAAGGAGCTGACAGTTGTAAGCGGAATATTTAGGATGTCGGTTGGATATGGTCCAACCAAGCTGCGGCCTTTGTAAACGAGGTAAGTGCCAATGAGCGAGCCAAAAAACATACAGTCTGATGCAAGGAATATCCACATCATGAGTTTTGGGTCGGGCATGCGCGTGCTGCGGTAGCCGTGGTCGGTTATTTGACCGCCACCTGGTAAGGCGGTTGCTTCATGCGCCATTAGTAGCCTCCCGCGGAATTGGTATTAGACTCGCCTGGGTGTACGTGGCGTCCCCCGACGCCCTCGAGCGCCCAGCCATAGGTACAACCCAGCATCATCACAAAACCGAGGCCAGCCAGGACCCAATTGTGATAAATGATAGCGTATCCGCCCACGGCAAGCGCCAGTGACATAACAAAGGGATACCAGGACTGTCCAGGAATATGAATGCCGTGCTTGTCGAACTCGATATCCTCTGCGTCTTCTATTTCTTCTTCGATTGCCTCGGGATGACCCATTTCAGGGTGTTTTTGGACCCAGAAAGCGTCGCGGTCGGTGACGATGGGTTGCTCGTCAAAGTCGTGTTCGGGTGGGGGAGAGGAGATACTCCACTCTAAAGTGCGACCGTCCCAAGGGTCATTGCCCGCTTCTTCACCAAAGCGAAGTGAGCGGAAAAAATCGAACAGGAAGAGCGCTGCGCCTGTAATGGCGATAAATACCCCAATTGTAGATATCAAGTTCCAAATTTCAAAGCCGTAACCTGCAAAGTAGGTTTGCGTACGGCGCGGCATACCGAGTAAGCCGACAAAGTGCTGTGGCAAGAAAATGACGTGCAAGCCACCTGCAATAAGAAGAAAAATCCACTTACCAAGGCGTTCACTGAGCATCTTGCCAGTGATTTTGGGAAACCAGTAATAAACCGCACCGAAAAAGGCGAGTAGCGCCCCACCCCCCATCACGTAGTGGAAGTGGGCTACCACAAAGTAACTGTCCTGCGCTTGCTGGTCGAACGGCGGTAGCGCCAACATAATGCCGGTAATGCCGCCCATCGTAAAGGTGATGAGAAACGCGATGGCAAAGAGCATCGGCGTGGCAAAGCGGATACTACCGCCAAACATCGTGCCAATCCAGTTAAAAATCTTGGCACCTGTTGGAATACCAATGATAACGGTTGTAAAGGCAAAGGCAGCATTAGCAATTGCGCCCAAGCCTGTCGTAAACATGTGGTGACTCCAGACAGCAAAGCCCATGAAGCCGATGAAGATGCCTGACAGAACCATGACCGGATAACCGAACAGTGGCTTGCGTGAAAAGGTAGGGATAATTTCGCTAATCACGCCGAAGGCAGGCAAAATGATGATATACACTTCAGGGTGACCGAAAATCCAGAACAGGTGTTGCCACAAAATCGGCTGCCCGCCCGCTTCGGGTACATAGAAAAGCGTGCCGAAACTTCGGTCCGTAATGACCTGGAAGAGCGCAATCGTTAAGGGTGGGAACGCAAAAACAATCAGAAACATGGTGACAAAAATCATCCATGTGAAAAGCGGCATTCGCATAAAGGTCATGCCAGGTGCTCGCATATTGATAATCGTCACAATGATGTTCATGGCGGTTAGCAAAGTACCGATACCGCTTATAAACAGCGCCATCATATAAAAGTCGGTACCCGTGCCAGGGTTGTTACTGAGTGAGGTTAGGGGGCTATAGGCAAACCAGCCTACGTCGGGGGCGCCGCCTAAGACCCAGCTCGAGAGAAACATCATACCCGCAAATAAATAAGCCCAGTAACCAAAGGCGTTGAGTCGCGGAAAGGCCAAATCCCTGGCCCCAATTTGCAGCGGTACAAAATAGTTACCAAAGCCAATACCCATAGGCATAATCGCTAAGAACACCATCGTCACGCCGTGGGCGGTAAACATCTGGTTATAAAGGTCAGGACTCAAAATAGCTTGTTCAGGACGCGCTAATTGCAAACGAATGAGGAACGATTCAATCGTACCGACGCCCAGGAAAAAGAAACCTGACAGCAAGTACATAATGCCCAGACGTTTGTGATCAATTGTGGTGAGCCAACTCCACAAGCCTGTTTTCCAGGTAGGGCGCTGAATAAGTCCCGTTTCGGCAACGGGTCTACTCGGTTGCCGACTAATTGCCATAGCTGCCTCCGTCAAGTGCTGCTTGCTGCGTTTCTTCGGTGCCTAAACTTTCCAAATACGCCACAATTGCGGCAATTTCTTCCTCACGGTTGGGATCGTCTTCGTCCCAAAGTGTGGGCATATAGTTGCCTGGCTTGACCTCTTGCGGGTCACGTAACCAGCGGGCTAAATTCTCAGGTGTATTATCCATAATCCCAGCTGCCAGAGACTCTCTAATACCAAGGTTTGTGAGGTTTGGCTTGTCAGGCGCGCCCCCTGCGTAGCCACGTACAGCGTGACAGGCGCCGCAGCCTTTTTGTTTGAAAAGTTGTTGACCTTGCGCTGCTAAAGGATCACTTGGGGTTTGTTGCTGATTAACTTGAACAAGTTCTGGAATCTCTTGAAATGAACTGAGCCAAGCCTGGTAATCCTCAGGTGTATCGACAATCACGCGCATGCGCATATAGGCGTGCGCTCCCAAGCAGAGTTCGGCACATTCGCCGTAGTACATGCCTAACGGCGTCTCTTCAGTAGTTGTAAACCAAAGCTGATTATTCTGATTAGGGATGAGGTCGCGTTTTCCTGCTAATTTAGGCACCCAAAAGCTATGTAAAACATCGGCTGAGCTTAAGTTTAGAACAACGCGGCTGCCTCTAGGTACGTGAATTTCGTTGGCAGTAACGATGTTGTCTTCAGGATATTCAAAGTCCCACCACCACTGATAGCCCGTAACATTGATAACGATGTCGTTAATAGCTGGGTCACTGTGCGGCTCTACGTGAATACCCGTTTTGAAGTTAACGCGAATAGCCGGAATAATAACGGCGACGGTAATCACCGTAGCAACTAAAATAAGACCGATTTCCACTCGAGCATTGCCGTGGGTTTGTGCAGGGATACTGTCGTCGCCAGGTTTGCGGCGAAATTTGACCATTGCGTAAGCGAGGGCTCCCCCCACGCCAAGCAGCACAAGAATACTCCAGTACATCGTATAAGTGAGCAAGCTCATCTGCATTTCAGCAACAGGGGCCTGCGGGTCGAGAGCAGATTGAATTTCGTTGAAACTACATCCAGCTAAAAAAGTCATAGCTACCACAAGTGCAAGTGCGTAACACAAGCGTAGCCATTTTAGTCTCGGCACATCCTCCTCCTTAAGGAACCGTACACCCCTTTACTTTTTCTCAGAAAAGAGGCACGAATCATGCGCGTTTATACCCTATAATGTATCATAAAAATAGCTATGTAAACTCAGGGCATTTGTCCCGTCTGATAGGGCATTTTCGCGTTTCTCACAGCGTTTCTGGTAGGTCTAAGGGTTTTAGGAAAACGGCCTTATTAAACACTGTTTTTTCATTTCGAAGGGTTTTGAAAAAGTCCGTGTTTTTCTTACCATAATTTCCCTATAACGTCTCCCGGTAGCTTACCGCTTCAGCGATGTGCGCTTCTGTGAGGCTGTCCTCATTCGCTAGGTCGGCAATCGTTCGTGCGACGCGCAGTACCCTGTCGTAGCCCCGCCCTGACAAGGAGAGCTGTTTGATAACTGATTTGATGAACGCCTCGGGTCCTGAACTTAGCTGAGCATGTTCACGTAAGGCTTGTCCGGCAAGCAGGGCATTTGGTAGCCCTTGACGCTCGAGTGCAACCTCCCGCGCTGCGATAATACGCTCCTTCAGTACGCTGCTAGGCTCACCGGGGGCTGCGCGAAGTAAGTCATCGGCGGGCAATCTCGGTACACTGAAACGCAGGTCGATTCGGTCCATAAGTGGACCGCTGATACGCTCGCGGTAGCGCTGGCGCATGCTGGGCGAGCAGGTGCATTCGCGCGCCGCGTCACCGTAATAGCCGCACGGGCAAGGATTCTGCGACGCAACGAGCATGAATCTGGCGGGAAAAGTCAGCGCAGCTCGAGCGCGACTGATTGTCACCACGCCGTCCTCGAGCGGTTGACGTAAAACCTCTAAAGCCTTGCGAGAAAATTCTGGAAACTCGTCTAGAAACAGTACGCCCTTGTGTGCCAAGCTGACCTCACCAGGCTTGGGAATGTTGCCTCCGCCAATCAGCCCGGCATCGGAAACCGTGTGATGGGGCGAGCGAAACGGTGGAAACTGGACCAACCCACTTTGCTTGAGGACGCCTGCTGTGGAGTGAATCCGGGTTACCTCAATAGCGTCTTGCCTAACAAGCGGCGGCATGATACCTGGTAAACGCCGCGCTAGCATTGTTTTGCCCGAGCCAGGTGGGCCGGTCATCAGGGCGTTATGAGCACCTGCGGCGGCAATCTCGAGCGCCCGCTTGGCCGCGGCCTGGCCCTTGACATCTTGAAAGTCCAGGTGGGCCTCGTCACTTTTTAAGGGTGAAGGTTGGGAGGGCTCGAGGCTTAGGGTGCCGCGCAAAAAATCAATTGTTTGCGCTAGGCTTCGGGGCGCGTAAACGGCGACATCATCAAATACGGCAGCTTCGGCGGCGTTGTCAGGCGGCACGAGAATACGCTCTACACCTGCTTGCGCCGCGTAAAGCCCAATATTGATAGCGCCCCGTACCGGGCGTATATAACCGTCTAGCGCAAGCTCACCGCTGATAAGGGTATTTTCTAAACTCTGCTCGGGAATAACGCCCTGCGCTGCCAAAATAGCAATGGCGATGGGCAGGTCGAACGCAGGTCCCTCCTTACGAACGTCAGCGGGAGCCAGGTTAATGACGATTCGGCTTGCCGGAAAAGGGAAGCCTGCGTTTTTAATGGCAGCGCGCACCCTCTCTTTCGACTCTTGCACCGCCGCATCAGGCAAACCGACTACGATAACAGCGGGTAGACCGTTAGCAATATCGACCTCGACCTGAACTTCGTAAGCATCAACACCTAAAACGGCGGCAGAAGTAACTTTGGCAAGCACGCTATTAAGCCTATCACTCAGCCAACTGTAGAAGTGACGCCTGATAATAGTAGGAGACCGAGAGCCTAAAGCCTATAAAATTAAACTTTGCAATCTGCAACCAAACCTGCTGCTTTATTCTGCAATGCTCAAGCAGGCTCAAAGTAGGCCGCTACTCGCGTGCGCCGTTAGCCAGTACCTTGACTTGACATTACAATTCAACTACACTTCGGGCAGACTGCTTCATGAGAAGAGAGGGAGTCTAAGCACAAAAGCCGTCAAAGGACGGTCGAAGGGTTTAATCATGATTAAAAAACAATTTGTTAAAAGTCGTAACGTTGCTAAGGTAACGTTTGAGTTGGCATCAGATACAGAGGCTGACGCGGTTCACCTACTCGCTGAGTTTAATGGTTGGCAGCCGATTGCCTTTGAAAAACTCAAAAGTGGCAAGTGGAAGCTTGTACAAGAACTCGAGCCTGAGCGTGACTATCAATTCCGCTATATGCTCGACCATAACGGTCACCACCACTTTGTCAACGACCCCGAGGCCGATAAAACCGTGCCCAACGATCAGGGTACGGAAAACGCCGTAATCAGCGTCTAACCAACTACAAAACTAACTATGTCAGGAGGTTTCGGCCTCCTGATTTTTGTCATTACCTCAGTTTTTTTGCGAGGGCGTCGTGTCCATTATTCACAGCAATGTCGGCTGCGGTTTGCCCCTTAGCGTCAGTCAACTGAGGGTCAGCCCCGTACTCGAGCAAACTCTCAGCAAGCTCGGTACTATTAAACAGTGCCGCCATCATAAGGCAGGTCGAGCTTGCGCCATTGCGGTTATCTGGGTTCGCGCCGCGTTCTAATAGCACTTTGCCTATTTCCGGATAGCCTTTGAAACAAACGCCCATAAGCGGTGTGTTGCCTTGAGCGTCGGGAAGGTCAGGGTTAGCACCGTGCTCTAGGAGTAGCCGCGTCATCTCGAGTTGTCCGTTATAGCTTGCAATCATCAGCAGGCTGTGACCGCGCTCGTCGGTCAGGTTGGGCTCGAGTCCTGCTTTTAGAAAAACGTCCATGACTTCATTGTCGCCGCGCCGCGCAATTTCGTGAAAGTCGACGTTATCTAAGTTAATAGGGTCTGAGTTGTTAGGGTTTGCGTCGCTAGGCTCTTGTGACATAAAAATAGGCCACGCTGCTTTTATCAGCGCGGCCCAATCTATTTAAGCGCGAACGGCTTCTCTTTCAGGAACATCGTCGTTTACGGCGAGTTCGTCG
>ENA-ORXM01000655-ORXM01000655.1-marine-metagenome-genome-assembly--contig:-NODE-655-length-57623-cov-6.810517_pt1 | contig 57623 bp, 48 predicted proteins | sample MGYA00237867_ERZ511480 | MGnify/ENA primary metagenome ERZ511480 (study PRJEB26309, sample SAMN06266103) | marine metagenome | isolation source: Algal blade | place: United Kingdom:Sidmouth, United...
AGGGGACTTCAGCCCTGCCCGCCATGTCGAGCGGTCAGCCAAGAGTCTTGCTCAAGGCCTACGAAGAAGGTAAGGGGTCGAACGAGCCCGTCCGCATCGACGACCGGTCGGACCTCGACGAGTTCGAGATCACTGCCAGCTTCGACCAGGTGGAGCGCCGAGGGAGCGCGACTGGCCAGCCCGACCAAGCGGCCAACGGCGGAAGAGGTGTCGATGACAGCGTCGGCGCCGCTCTGCTCGAGGAGGTGCAAGTTCTCGTTGACCCGAGCAGTCGCCACGATGTGCACGCCGGGATTGAGTTTGCGAGCAGTCGAGGTGATCAGCACCGCAGTGTCGTCGCGATTCGGGTGACGATCACCGACGTCGCATCGGCGATGGCGGCTTGGTAGAGGACAGCGACGCGTGCGGCGTCGCCTCGAATGGCGGCAAAGCCGCGTTCGGTTGCGAGGTCGATGACTGCAGGGTTGGAGTCGACCACGATGATCTTTGTCGGGTCCACACCTTGATTGGTGAGGACTTCAACGGTCGTGCCGACAACGAGAATCAAGAACAGGATCCGGGCCGGCGTGATCAGGACAAGCGCAGCAAGGCGTGTATTGGCCGTGACCGCAGAGATGTCGCCGTAGCCCGTGGTCGTGACAGTGACCGACGCGTCGTACAGAGCATCGAGGGAGCTGATCTGATTGTCGGCGCTGTCCTGGTAGCCGCTGCGACCGAGGTAGACCACGATCGCGATGAAGAAGAGCAGGCCGAGAGCAAAGCCCACACGGCGCCGTACCGCAGAGAGCGGCGCTCGTGGCTCGGAGGGCAGTTGGACGAGATCGACATCGTCACCAGAGGTTGGCATCGGGGCGAGACGCCACAACCTCAACGCTCCCACCTGGGGTTCCACCCAGGCGGGAGCAAGCAGTGCAGGTCAGGCGATCGGGTTCTTGAAGGTGTCGAGATAGGTGATCTCTGACACCGGCGGGCGCTTGGCCGGCTTGAAGTCTGTGCCCTTGGTGTAGGCGACAGGCAGGAGGCCGGCCTGGCTCATGTGGTCAGGAATGCCGAGGAGTGCAGCGGCTTCTTTCTCGAGACCGAGGTGCAGCGTCGTGAGACAGCTGCCGAGGCCGCGACTGCGCAGCGCGAGCTGGAAGCTCCACATGGCGGGGATGATGGAGCCCATCATGCCCGCAGCGGCGTTGGTGAGGTTGGCTGCTCCGCCGGGGCCTTCGAGCGCATCTTCCATGCGGCCGATGATCAACGGGATGACGAGCACTGGAACCTTCTCGAGGTTCTGAGCCAGGAAGTTGGCCGAGTCGATGACACGACCTTGTTGAGTCTCACTGTCGAGATCGGCGGCAGCGGCGGCGAGATATTCGCCTCCGGCGCGGCGGTACATCTCGCCGAGAGCGGCCTTCTTCTCGGCGTCGCGGATGACCATCCAACGCCAACCCTGGCGGTTGGATCCGGTCGGCGCCTGCACAGCCACCTGCAAGCATTCGAGCAGTACGTCGTCGGGTACCTCTCGTTCGAGATCCAACCGCTTGCGCACCGCACGGGTGGTGGAGAGGAGTGCGTCAGTCTGTTCGAGGTCGAATTCCATGTCGAGCATGCTGCCTCGGCGCCGTCACAAACCCAAGTTTTCAGTTCTTCAGGAGCTCGGAGAACGGGGTGTTCTTGTCCGGGCCTGGTTCACGAGGAAGGCCGAGGACTCGTTCACCGATCGTGTTCTTCTGGATCTCGTCGGTGCCGCCACCCAGGCTCATGCCGCGGCAGTTGAGGAAGTGGTAGGCGAAGTAGTCGGCGCTGTCGTCGCTCTGCTCCCACGCCGGTGACGCCGGAAAGGCGAGCTGAGCGGCCAGATCGGCTGCGGCTCGGCCCTGGAGGGTGCGCCACAGCTTGCCGATCGAGGGGCTCAGCCCTTCCCGGGCACCGAGCGTCGCCACGATCTTCTCGCCGCTGTGCAGCTTGGCCAACTGCTGGCGGATGACGGGCTCATCGATACGGCCCCGCTCACGAGCCAGTTCGATCAACTGGACGACCGGGATCGGCACCCGTCCGCTCTTCGAGCGCTGACCGGTCGAGGAGTTCATCGACGCCGTGCCTGTTTGCACCCGCTCGTGGGCCAGAAGAGCAACCGCGGTGCGCCAGCCGTCGTTGACGTCGCCGATGACCCACGACTTCGGGATGCGAGCTTCGTCCATGAACACTTCGTTGAACTCGGCCTCACCCGTCATCTGTACCAGTGGACGAACAGTCACCCCTGGCTGCTCCATTGGAATCACCATCATCGTGATGCCGCGGTGCTTGGGAGCGTCGCTGTCGGTGCGGGCGATCAAGATCCCGAACTGCGAATGCTGCGCACCCGACGTCCAGACCTTCTGGCCGGTGACGATCCACTCGTCGCCGTCCAGGACTGCCTTGGTGGTGAGCGCTGCGAGATCGGAGCCAGCCCCTGGCTCGGAGTAGAGCTGGCACCAGATCTCTTCGCCTCGCAAGCCTGGCGTGAGGAAGCGCTGCTTCAGCTCGTCCGAGCCGAAGTCTCGGATCGTGGGAAGTGCCATGCCGATGCTGATGCCGAACACCGAGGTCTCGCGCGGGATCTTGCCCCTGGTCACTTCGGCGTAGGCCTGCGCGTGGTCAGCGGTGAGCCCTCGGCCGCCGAACGCCGTTGGATAGTTGATGGCCCCGAGGCCCGCATCGAACAGTTGACGCTGGAAGGCTTGCGCTCGAGCCATACCCGTCAGACTCGGATCGAGGGTGGTGTTGGCGGCATCGGCGAAGTAGGAGTCGACCTCTGCTCGGAAGTCCTCGACGGAGATCTGGTCTGTCATGACCGGAAACGTAGCCCTGATGCCCAAGTCGTTCGAGTCCCTGTCTTCGCCTTCGGGTTCTTCGAGTTGCTCGCTGGCCCTCGCAACGCCGATCGTCGGAAGAGTGCTCCACGAGAGGTTGGCTGTTTGTGTCGTGGGTGATCGGATGCAACGATCCCGGGATGTCGCAACCGGAACTGCTGCTCCCTCTTTCTGCGTCGAACCCTGAGGGTGAGGCGGTCTGGACCTTGACCGCAACCCAGACCTGGGGAGAGCTCGAGCGTCGTGGTCGCCAGATCGCTCAGGGCATCCGCTCTGAAGGCGTCGAGCCCGGTGACGCCTGGGGGCTGCTGGCGAACAATCGGATCGAGTGGCCAGAACTACTGCTCGGCAATGCCAGAAGCGGTGGACGCTATGTCCCGCTCAATTGGCATCTGACCGCTCCAGAGATCGCTGACTTACTCGAAGACTCCGGCTCGAAGTTCCTGATCGTCGACCCCGAGAACGAGACAGTTGGTCGTGCTGCGGCCGCCATCGTTGGGATCACTCGCGTGATCCTGCTCGGAGCTGACTACGAAGCCTGGGTGTCGGCCCAGTCCGACGAGCCACTGCCCGACTGCACCGCCGGCGCACCGCTGCAATACACCGGTGGCACCACGGGGCGGTCGAAGGGCGTGCTGCGGTCAGATCAGGGCGGTCCGGCCAGCGATGCGTTCGGGCCCATGCAGCGGTGGGGGGAGCTGGTTGGCATGCCGGAGCAGGGCAACGGCTTGCTGTGCACACCGGCCTACCACGCCATTGGCGGCGGTCTCACCCGTGCGCTCATGGCTCGATCACACACCATCTCGATCCTGCCCAAGTGGGACCCAGCCCAGCTGTTGCGCACGATCGAGGAGCGCGAGATCACCAGTACCGCCATGGTGCCGACCCAGTTCGTTCGCCTGCTGAAGCTCGATGAGGCGGAGCGAATGACCAATGACCTGTCGAGTATCGAATGGGTGCTCCACACAGCTGCTCCCTGCCCTCCATGGGCCAAGCGGGCGATGATCGAGTGGTTCGGCCCGGTCATCACCGAGCTCTACGGCTCATCAGAAGGCGCCGGCCCGGTGATCTGCACGTCCGAGGAGTGGCTCGAGCGGCCGGGAACCGTTGGTCGATCTGACTTCCTCGAACTCTCGATCGTCGATGACGACGGCAAGGATCTAGCACCCGGAGAGATCGGCACGGTCTACGTGAAGCGGCCAGACGGCGCGCCGCAATATCACGGCGACCCTGACAAGAGCGCAGCCATGCAGTTGTCCGATGGTCGTTTCACCGTCGGCGACGTCGGCCATCTCGACGACGCTGGCTATCTCTTCCTGGCTGACCGGCGAGTCGACTTGATTCTCAGCGGCGGCACCAACGTCTATCCAGCCGAGATCGAGGGTGTGCTCAGCCAGCATCCCAAGCTGGCTGATGTTGCCGTGTTCGGCATACCGAACGCCGACTGGGGCCAGGAGATCAAGGCGGTGGTCGAGCCAGTTGTTGGAGTCGACGTCGACGCTGCCGAGGTGCTGGCGTTCGCAGCCGAGCATCTGGCCAAATTCAAGATCCCGCGCTCGGTCGACATCGTCGATGCGCTTCCTCGTGAGGCCAGCGGCAAGCTGAAAAAGCGCCTCCTTCGCGATCCGTACTGGGAGTGAACAACTTCGAAGACGCACCCGATGAGCCGATCGAATTGATCGGTACGACCGAATCGGTTGCCGCATCGCATGCCGAACAGCCCGAAGTCGTACAGAACAACGCCCGATCCAATCTGGCGTTGATCGTCGGTGCGCTCGCCCTCGTCGGGGTGATCTTCAGTATCGTCAGCTCGCCATCGGACGATGTCGATTCCGCCGACTCGGATCGCCCCAGCGTCACCGAACCCCAGGCTCCCGTGTCCGTCGACATCACCCCGGGTGTGCAGCCCGGCGATGGACCGGTGCTCGGTCGCGAGACCGCATTGTCGCTGGTGGTCGGCGGCTCCAACACGCCGTTCCGAGTGCTCGACTTGGACACGGGTGACCTCGTGGTCAGTGAGACCGTCCTGGCGCCGCAATTCATTGCCGGATCGATGCTCATCTATGTGTCGGACACGATGACGTGGTCAGCGATCGAGCTCAGTCAGCTCGGTGAGTCCAGCGAAAGCGGCACACCGCCGAGCGACGAGGCTGGCCGCTCGTTCAGTCCGCTGGGTACGTCACCGTTGGTTGTTCCCGCCGACGATGACACGGTGTGGCTCACCTGGTCGAGGACCGATGGCGGTCGCGATTGGCAGCTCATCGATCTCGAGTCGTTCGATGTTCTTCGCCAGGTGAGCACCCCGATCGAGGTCAGGATTCCAGGAGGGGCGCAACCGTTCTCGGGGCCAGAGGTCGTGGGGTCAGAAGCAGGCGGCGTCTTCGAACTGCAGGAAGACAACTCCTACGAGCAGGTCCTCGAGGGCGTCCTGGTCGCCGTCGGGGACACGTCGGTCTTGGTTCGACAGTGCTCGCCAACGCTCGAGTGCGTTGCCCGGTGGTTCGCTCGTGACACCTGGGTGGCGACCGATCGACCCCCGCCGAAGGCCGACCTCGCCAACGGCAGACTCGTGGCTGGCGGATTGCTGTTGGCTGGAGCCGTGCCGCAACCCGCATTGGGCGCAGGTCTGTACGACGTGGAGAGCGGCCAGATCCTTCGATCGTTGGGCCCGGCCCCGTTGAGCGGCGCTGTTGTTTCGCCCGACGGTCGTTGGCTCGTACGTCGATTGCTCGGACGAGTCGAGGTGGTGGACGTGCTCGACGGTCAGTCGACCGTGGTGCTCAACCTGGATCTCGGTCGCGGCGATTCGATCCTGTGGGTAGAGACGAGTTCGCTCCGCTGACGTCCTACAACCAGCCGGCGCCGATGGCGCCGAAGGCAGCGAGGCCGATCACCAGGCGGTACCAACCAAAGACCTCGAAGCCTCGATCGTTGAGCCAGGCCACCATCCAACGAACGGCGGCAACAGCGGAGATGAACGCAACGACGAGGCCGATGAATGGAGTGAGATAGCCGAAGTTGTCGATCATCTCGGGACCGTCGCTCAGGCCGGCATAGGCCGTCGCTGCGCTGAGGGTGATGAGGCCGAGGAGGAAGGCGAACTCGACCGCTGCACGCAAGTTCAAGCCGACGAGAACGCCGGCAATGATCGTGACCAGGGAGCGAGAGGTTCCCGGCAGCACGGCCAGGGCCTGCATCACGCCGACGAGACCTGCTTGTTTGAGAGTGATTTCGGTGAGTTCAGCGCCGGCTCGGTCGAAGAAACCGGTGCGGGAGAGCGCGATGATCACGAGTCCGCCGACGAACCAGGCAACAGCGATGGGGAACACGCCGAAGAGACGCTCTCTCACCGTGTCGAAGATGAGTTGGGCGATGATGGCGGTGGGAACGAACGCCACGATCACGGCCAGCAGAACACGGCGGCCCTCTTCGCTGCGGCCGAGGAGTCCTTCGAACATCTGCTTGATGCGGTCGAGGTAGACGACGAAGACGGCGAGAATGGCGCCGGCTTGAATGCAGATGGCGTAGGCCTCGAGGGAACGATCGGCGCTTTCTGTGCCGCCGAGGCCGAGGATCTCGTTGGTGACCAGGAGATGGCCGGTCGAGCTGACGGGCAGGTATTCGGTGATGCCTTCGACGAGACCGAGCACGATGGCGGCAAAGATCGACAGGCCCGGTTCTCCGGCCACGGTCTGAGCCGCAACGGGTCCCATCCATCCGAGAACGACGAGGCCAACCAGGAACGGCGTGAGCCGTCGAGCTCGTGGGGACGTGAACGAGCGATGAAGGAGGGATTGCACCGGCCGATGATTGCACGCTGTGCTTGGGCTCCCGCCCATCCCTCTGGATCTTGACGAGTTCTTCAGACGTTCCACGCTTGAACAGTCGGCGACGCGTGTGACGTTGTGAGCCGAAGGCGAATGCGTGCTCTCTCGGAATGAGAGTTGCCCCAAATGTCGGTGACGGGGGCGGACCGTCGCTGGTACGTTCGGCTCTCGTGTCGGAAACCCGGCATCTGTGTCACCCAGGAGCATCACATGCCCGAGATCGAGCACACACCTGGGGGCGCCGTGATCATGGACGGCCTCCGCCTTCGCGACGAACTCATCGCTGAGCTGCGAGTCACCGTCGAGGCCGCTGGCAACCCCGAGGTCTGCCTGGCCACTGTGCTCGTCGGTGACGACAAGCCCAGCCAGATCTACGTGAAGTCGAAGAACAAAAAGGCGCTCGAGGCCGGTCTGCAGAGCCGTCACGTTGGCCTGCCCGCTGACATCAGCCAGGCCGATCTCGAAGCTGAGGTCCGGGCGCTCGCTGAGGATCCGACGATCCACGGCATCCTCGTGCAGTTGCCGCTGCCCGATGGCCTCGACCCCGAGCCCGTGCTCGACCTGTTGCCTCCGGAGAAAGATGTCGACGGTCTGACCGAGCGTTCGATGGGTCGGCTCGTGCGAGGCAAACCCGGGCACGCCCCCTGCACACCACTCGGTGTGATGCGGCTGATGGAACGTTACGGCGTCGAGACCAGCGGCAAGCGTGCGGTCGTCATTGGTCGCTCCACGTTGGTTGGTCTTCCTCAGGTGTTGTTGCTGGGTCGTAAGGGCGCCGATGCCACCGTCACCCTGGCCCACTCCCGTACCGCCGATCTTGCTGCGGTCTGCCGTGAGGCCGACATCATCGTGGCCGCGGTCGGCATTGCCGGCATCGTCACCGCAGATCACGTCAAGCCTGGTGCTGCGGTGATCGATGTTGGCATCAGCCGAACTGCTGATGGCATTGTCGGCGACGTCGACTTCGACGTGGTGCAGGCAGTGGCGGGCGCCATCACGCCGATGCCGGGCGGCACGGGTCCGATGACCATCGGCTGCCTCATGCAGAACACGTACGCCGCCTACCAGATGCTGACTGCCAAGGTTTCATGACCGACGGTGCCGAGTCTGGTGGTGCTCGCCGCTCGGGGCGATCTGCACGACGGCGGTTGGGAAAGGCCGCGCCGCCGAACCCATTGACCGGACAGGCGCCCTTCGCTCAACCGCGTATGCGGCTCGAGCCGACCAAGGCAGTGTCGGACGACGAACTCGAAGCGATACATCTTGCGTCGTTGCGAGTGCTGGCCGAGACCGGCATCGACTTCTTGAACGCTGACGCCCGAGCGATCCTGGCCAGCCACGGTGCCGAGATCGAAGGCGATCGCGTGCGGTTCGATGCCGAGCTGATCGAAAAAATGGTGGCGAAGGCTCCGTCGCAGTTCCACCTGCACGCACCGAACTCGGCCCACGATCTCGAGATCGGTGGCGACCACGTGGCCTTCGCGTCGGTGGCGTCAGCCCCGAACGTGGCTGGCCTCGACGGACCCCGGCGGACGGGTAACCGAGTCGACTATCAGAACCTGCTTCGCCTCTGCCAGACCTTCACCAGCATCCATCTGGTGCCCGGCTACCCGGTCGAGCCGGTCGACGTGCATGCTTCGGTTCGCCATCTGCACGCAGCGTTCGACGCCCACACGTTGACCGACAAGGTCTTTCACATCTACTCGCTCGGGCAGGATCGCAATCTCGATGGCCTCGAGATGGCTCGGATACGGCGGGGTGTCGACCAGGCCACGTTCGACCAGCAGCCATCACTCACCACGATCATCAACGCCAGCTCGCCGCTTCGCTACGACGATGTGATGTTGCAGGGCGTGATGGAGATGTCGAGCCGGAACCAGGTCGTGGTCATCACGCCGTTCACGCTGGCGGGTGCGATGGCGCCGATCACCCTCGGTGGTGCGCTCACGCTGCAGAACGCCGAGGCGTTGGCTGGCGTGGCATTCACCCAGATGGTGCAGCCCGGTTCGCCTGTGCTCTATGGCGGCTTCACATCCAACGTCGACATGCGTTCCGGTGCACCGGCCTTCGGTACGCCTGAGTACCTTCGCACCGCAATGGTGGGCGGACAGCTGGCCCGTCGCTATGGCCTGCCGTATCGCTCGTCGAACGTGAACGCAGCGAATGCGGTCGACGCACAGTCGGCCTATGAGAGCGTTTTCGCTTTGTGGGGTGCGGTCATGGGCGGCGTCAACTTCTTGATGCACGGGGCTGGCTGGATGGAAGGCGGCCTGCACGCCTCGTACGAGAAGATGGCCATCGACGCTGACCTCCTGCACATGGTTGCCCGCACGCTGCAGCCGATCATCATCGATGACGCAACGCTGGCGGTCGAAGCCATCGCCGAGGTCGGCCCGGCTGGACACTTCTTCGGAACTCAGCACACCCAGGACCGCTACCGCACCGAGTTCTACGAGCCGCTGATCTCTGACTGGCGCAACTTCGAGTCCTGGACCGAAGCCGGGCAGCCCACCGCCTTGGAGAAGGCCAATCAGTTGGTCAAGCAAGCCCTGGCCGAGTTCGAGGCGCCTGCCATCGATGCGGCGGTGCTGTCTGAACTGACCGAATTCGTCGAGCGACGTGTCGCCGAGGGCGGCGTGGCGACCGACTACTGACCAAGCACGAGAGACGAGTCACATCATGAAGAGCAGCGCACAGGTCGTGGTCATCGGCGGGGGAGTGGTTGGCGCTTCGGTGCTCTATCACCTCACCAAAGCGGGTTGGACTGATGTCGTCCTCATCGAGCGCAGCGAGCTGACCCACGGCTCGACCTGGCATTCAGCTGGCGGCATGCACACCCTGAACGGCGACCCCAATGTCGCCAAGCTCCAGCAGTACACGATCGAGCTGTACAAGGAGATCGAGGAGGTCTCGGGTCAGGACTGCGGCATTCACATCACCGGCGGCGTGATGCTGGCCGACACCGAGGAGCGAATGGACTGGCTGCGCATGTCGCACGCCCGCGGTCGCTACCTCGGCATGGAGACCGAGCTGATCTCGGTGGCCGAGGCCAAGAAGCTGATGCCGTTGCTGGAAGAGGAGTACTTCGTCGGGGCGATGTACGACGCCCATGAAGGCCACGTCGATCCATCCGGTGTCACCAACGCCTACGCAATCGCTGCCCGCAATATGGGTGCCGAGATCTACCGCAAGACCTGGGCTCGCGACATCACCAGAGCCAGCGATGGTGGCTGGGACGTGCACCTGATGAAGACAGAGGGCGAGAAGCTCGGCCAGCCCGGCGAGGAGCTCGGCACGATCCACTGCGAACACATCGTCAATGCCGGCGGGCTCTGGGCCCGAGAGGTCGGCCGCATGGTGGGGCTCGAATTGCCGGTGCTGGCGATGGAACACATGTATTTGCTGACCGAGGACATCCCGGCGGTCGCTGAATACAACACGACCCATGGCGAGGTCCTGCATTGCATCGACTTTGCTGGCGAGATCTACATGCGGCAAGAAGGTGGCGGGCTGTTGCTCGGCACCTACGAGCGTGGTGGCGTGCCGTGGTCGCCGAAGACCACACCATGGGACTTCGGGCAGCGGCTCTTGGCACCAGACCTCGACCGCATTGCCGAGTCGCTCGACGTCGGCTTCAAGCACTTCCCTGTCTTCGCTGACGCTGGCATCAAGACCGTGATCAACGGTCCGTTCACGTTCTCGCCCGACGGCAACCCCCTGCTCGGCCCGGTCCGTGGCCTGCCCGGCTACTGGAGTGCGTGCGCCGTCATGGCCGGCCTCAGCCAGGGTGGTGGCGTGGGTCTGGCGCTGGCGAATTGGATGACCGAGGGCGATCCTGGCTTCGACATCTGGGGCATGGACATCGCCCGCTACGGCGATCACGCGACGCTCGGGTTCACCAACGAGAAGGTGCGAGAGAACTACAGCCGCCGCTTCCGGATCACCTTCCCCAACGAGGTGTTGCCAGCGGCTCGCCCGTTGCAGACCTCGCCCATTCACGATCGATTGGTCGATGCCAACGCCGTGTGGGGCACGTCGTTCGGGCTGGAGTCGCCGCTGTGGTTCCAGGCCGAGGGCGAAGAGCCAGTCGAAGAGATCACGTTCAAGCGTTCGAACTCCTGGGATCAGGTCAGAGCCGAAGCAGCTGCGGTGCGGACGTCGGTCGGTCTCATGGAGACCACGGGTTTCGCCAAGTTCTTGTTCGAAGGTCCTGGCGCCCGAGCGTTCCTCGATCGGCTGATCACCAACACCGTCCCGGCCCCCGGGCGGATGGCCATGGCGCCGATGGTGAACCACGACGGCGGACTGATCGGCGATCTCACCGTGGCGTGCTTGCCGCCGGCATCTGGTGCAACACTGGGTGGGCTCGGCACCGTCATCGGCGGAGCGACCGGGAACACGTCGCATCTCGAGTCGTTCATGGTGTTCGGCTCTGGCGTGGCCGAGCGCTACTACGAGCGTTGGTTCGAGACCCAGCAGACGGCCTTCGCCGCCAACGGAGGAGCGGCAGTGACGTTCCGGGCGCTTGGCTACGAGATGTGTGGCTTGTCAATCGCCGGGCCGAATGCGCGCAAGCTGCTCGAGAAACTGACAGATGATGATGTGTCGGTCGAGAACTTCGGGTTCATGCGCTTTCGTCGCATCGACCTCGGCTTGGTGCCCGTGCTGTGCGGCAAGGTCAGCTTCTCCGGTGACCTCGGCTACGAGTTCTGGATGCCAGCCAGCTACCAGCGCACCGTTTTCGATGCGCTGATGGCCGCTGGCGAGGAGTTCGACATCGGTTTGTTCGCTGGCCAGGCGCTCGATTCGCTTCGACTCGAGAAGAGCTTCGGTTCGTGGGCTCGCGAATACCGGCCGCTGTACTCGCCATTCGAGGCTGGCTTCGACCGCTTCGTGAAGCTCGACTCGGACAAGAAGGCCGACTTCATCGGGCGGGATGCGCTCGTGGCCAAAGCGGCTGCCGGTCCGGACAAAATGCTCGTGACTTTCACGGTCGATGTTGGCGACGGACCCGATGCCGCCGACGTGATCGGCGACGAGCCGGTGTGGTTCACCGCCTCGGGAGGTGATGGACCGGTTGTTGATGGACGGCCCGGAGCGGTGGTTGGTTGGGTCACCAGTGGCGGCTACGCCCATGGGTCTGAGGCCTCGGTCGCATTGGCGTATGTGCCGGCGGCGTTGGTCGAGGCGGATGGCTCGTTCGAGATCGAGGTGCTCGGTGTTCGTCGTTGGGCCAAGTTGCAGCAGCAGCCCCTGTTCGACCCCACCGGCGACCGCATGCGCTCCTGATACTGACCGCAACTTGGTGACGATTCCTTCAACAGGTGAATGAATCGTCACCAAGTACACAATTGCCGGGCTTGAATGACTGGGTGTATACGCCCGAGTTCGATCCCAACGACGTCGCCATCACCGTTGATCGACCGGCTGGCACGGTGACCCTCGAATGGAGCGACGGGCTCGAGGTCGAGTTCAACCTCGTCGAAGTGCGTATGGGCTGTCCGTGTGCCACGTGCAATGTGTTGCGTCAGCAGGATCAGGACGTTTGGCCCCGGCCGGGGAGTCCGTTGCCGCTGGCGATCGACAACGCCGAAATGCACGGTGCCTGGGGGCTTTCCTTCACCTGGAATGACGGTCACTCGACCGGCATTTACCCCTTCGAGACCTTCCGCACGTGGGCCGAACGGAAATAGGTGTGCCAACTGGCACGTTGGCCTCTCGGTAGTCCACAATTCGACGGTGATCGAACACTTCAAAGCAGCGTGGGACGAGATGATTGCACCCGGAAGCGGGTTCGCAATGGTCGACACCGAGGTTCGTGGCATCCCGATGCGCGTCTTCGAAGCAGCGCCGCCCAACATGCGGGCGATCTGGGAAATGGCCACACTCCACGGCGACAAGGACTACATCGTCTTCGAAGACGAACGTCTGACCTACGGAGAGACCGCTGCGTTGGTTCGTGCGGTTGCTCATCATCTCGCTGACGCCCACGGCGTCGGCCACGGCGACCGCGTCGGCATCGCCATGCGCAACTACCCCGAGTGGGTCATCAGCTACTGGGCGATTGCTTCGCTCGGCGCCGCTGCGGTGGGCATGAACGCTTGGTGGACCGGGCCCGAGATGGAGTTCGCTCTCGATGACTCTCGTCCCAAGGTCTTGATCTGTGACAGCGAGCGCGTCGAGCGTGTCATTCCGCACCTCGAGACGCTGCGGGCGAACAATCCGCTGGCGATCATCGCTGTGCGCACCGATGGCGACCTGCCCGAAGGTGCAACGCACTGGAACGACGTCATCGATCCCGCCGCTGCACCCGACGCGCTTCCCGAGGTCGACATCGACCCCGACGACGACGTCACGATCTTCTACACCTCCGGCACGACGGGTTTCCCCAAGGGTGCTCAGCTCACCCACCGTGGTTCGGTCCACAACTTGTTCAACATCGCCTTCATGCAATTCGTGGCGGGTGCTGCAGCAGCCAAGGCCAAGATGGCAGCCGGTGAAACCCCGGATGCTCCGTCAGAGGCTGCACCCTCGCTGATGGCGCCGACGCCGCTGTTCCACGTCACTGCCTGCAACTGTCTGCTGCACCCCGCCACGCTGCTCGGCGCCAAGTTGGTGTTGATGCACAAGTGGGACACTGCCCGTGCCATCGAACTCATCGAGCGCGAGGAAGTCACCAGCTTCTCCGGCGTGCCGACCATGAGCCGCGAGATGCTGCTGCATCCCGACTGGGCAACCCGCAACACGTCGTCGCTGCAATCGCTCGGCGGCGGTGGTGCACCCCTCCAACCCGACCTCGTCAGCAAGATCGATGAGGCACTTCCGACCGGCGTGCCATCCACGGGTTACGGCCTGACCGAGACCCACGGCATCCTCACCGCGAACTCCAGCGCCATGTATCTCGAGAAGCCCGCTTCTTGTGGACCTTTGGTGCCCAACGTCGACGGCAAGGTCGTCGATGAGATGGGGAATGAGCTTCCTCAGGGTGAGCGCGGCGAGCTCTGTGTGAAGGGCCCGATCGTGATCAAGGGCTATATCAACCGGCCAGACGCCACTGCCGAGTCGATCGTCGACGGTTGGTTCAACACCGGCGACATTGCCTTCATCGATGACGACGGCTTCGTCCACATCGTCGACCGGGCCAAGGACATGGTCCTGCGTGGTGGCGAGAACGTCTATTGCTCCGAGGTCGAGACGGTCATCTACACCCACCCCGACGTGGCCGAAGCCGCCGTGTTCGGTCTGCCGGACGACCGTCTCGGCGAAAGCGTGGCGGCAGCGATCGTTTTGCGTGACGGCGCCGAGCTGACCACCGAAGGGCTGGTCGAGTTCTTGAGCCCGTTGATGGCCAAGCACAAGATCCCGGCGAGCATCTGGTTCCGCACTGAAGCCCTGCCCCAGAACGCCAACGGCAAGTTCCTGAAGCGAGCCCTGCGCGACGAATACGTGTAACAAAACCTGGGGTCAGGTCCTCACACCTCACAGGTTCGCTTCGCTGCCTTCGGCACCTGTGAGGTGTGAGGACCTGACCCCAGGTGGTGCAGGGGTACGCTCCCGGGGCGTTGTCGACCGGGCGCAGCATGTGTTGTTCTCGCCGGTCGATTGTTCCCGCCGAGGAGTGTTCCGTGTACGAGCGACTTGCCCGTTGGTGTTTCAACAATGCTTGGAAAGTCGTTGGTGGCTGGGTTCTCGCGTTTGCGGGTATCGCTGCTGCGACGGTGAGCATCGGCCCTGCATATGACGGCAGCTTCGAGATCCCCGAGTCCGACTCGGCCTCCGGTTTCGAAGTCATCGAGACCTACTTCGGCGGCGCCGGCGCTGGCTTGCCCGGCTCGATCGTGTTCCAGGCCGAGCAAGGCGTGACCGACGACGAAATCAAGGCCACCATGGCCGCACTGTTCGAGAGCATCCGTTCGCAGACAGGCGAAGGCGAGACCTTCGAGTCCCTGGCGCTCCGCAGCCCCTACGACCCCGGCAACGAAGCCACCATTGCTCCATCCGAGCAGATTGCGTACGCCAGCATCAGTCTCCCGAGCGGCACGGATCAGAGGCAGGCCATCGAGATGGGCGTTGCCATCAACGAGCTCGTCGAGGCGGAGGGTCTTGCCGAGATCGAAGGTCTGCGGGTCGAGATCGGTGGCGCTGCGTTCGGAGAGTTCGAACCGCCAGAATCCGAAGTGCTCGGTCTTGCGTTCGCTGTGTTGGTGCTGATCGTGGCCATGGGCTCGGTTGTCGCCATGGGCACCACCATCGGTGTCGCCGTTCTCGGCGTCGGCATCGGCGCCATGTTGATCACACTGCTGTCGAACGTCATCGGCATTCCTGATTTCGCCACCACGATTGGTTTGATGATCGGCCTCGGCGTCGGCATCGACTACGCCCTGTTCATCATCACCCGCTACCGAGAAGCGCTCGCTCAGGGTTTCGAACCAGAGGACGCCACCGGGGTCGCGCTCGACACCGCAGGTCGCGCGGTGATCTTCGCCGGAGCCACCGTGGTGGTCTCGCTCCTGGGTCTGTTGCTGATCGGTCTCGGGTTCATCACAGGACTCGGTGTTGGCGCCTCTGTCACCGTGGCGGTGGTGATGTGCACATCGATCACGTTGCTGCCCGCATCTCTTGGCATTGTGCAGCGCCGGGTCAACCTCACCCTCTACCGCGGCATGGCGGCGTCAGTATTCATCTCGCTCGCGCTGCTGTGTGTGGGACTCGGCCTCGAGCCCACGGTGACGGCACTACCGCTGCTCGGCCTGGCCTTCGCTTCGATGGTGATCGGCTCGCTGCCGCTCAATTCACCGCTCAAGCGAGCGCTCCCTCCACGCAAGGAGGTCGCAGTGCGCGACACGATCTGGTACAAGCTGAGCCGCACCATTCAGGCCCGGCCGTGGGTGTTTGCTCTCGGAGGCACGGCGTTTCTGCTGCTGCTGTCATCACCGCTGCTCGGCCTCCGGATGGGGTTCTCCGACGAGGGGAATCTGGGGGAAGAAACCACCACCAGGCAGGCGTACGACCTGCTGGCCGAGGGCTTCGGTCCTGGCGCCAACGGCCCCTTTGCGATCGTGACCGAGCTGTCCTCACCGGCTGACCTCGAGGTCCTTCTGGGGCTGACCGCGCAGCTGAACCAGACCGAAGGTGTTGCCTTCGCTTCGCCCCCGTTCCCGAACGACCCCGAGAACCCCCAGGCCGCCATCATTCAGTTGCAACCCATGACCTCGCCGCAGGATGAGGCCACAGAGACGTTGGTCGAAGTCTTGCGTGAGCAGGTCGTACCGGCAGCGGTTGGTGACAGTGGTCTGACCCCATTCGTCACCGGCTCGACTGCGGCCAGCATCGACTTCACCAGCTTCCTGGGTGGTCGTATCCTCCTGTTCTTCGGTGTCGTCCTGCTGCTGTCGTTCTTGCTGCTGATGGCGGTGTTCCGCTCGGTGATGGTGCCGCTCAAGGCCGTGATCATGAACATGCTGTCGATCGGCGCTGCGTACGGCATTGTCATCGCCATCTTCCAGTGGGGCTGGTTCGGTTCGGTCTTCGGCATCGAGCCGGCGCCCATCGAGCCATTCATCCCCATGCTCATGTTCGCGATCGTGTTCGGCCTGTCGATGGACTACGAGGTCTTCCTGCTCTCACGAGTGAAAGAAGAGTTCGAGCGGACGGGCGACCCCGTCAATTCCGTCGCCGATGGCTTGGCCATGACTGCTCGGGTGATCACTGCAGCGGCAGCGATCATGGTTGTGGTGTTCGGCAGCTTCTTGTTCGAGGACGACAGGATCATCAAGCTCTTCGGTATGGGCCTGGCCACGGCTGTCTTGATCGATGCGACCTTTGTTCGGATGCTGTTGGTTCCGTCGACGATGCAGCTGCTCGGCGCCAGGAACTGGTGGTTGCCGGCCTGGCTCGACCGGATCCTGCCCAACCTCAACATCGAGGGAGGGCATCACGAACCGCCGACGAAGGGCGCCACCGTCACCCAGCCGGACCGCGAGCCCGCTGCGCAGTGACCATTGGCCTACGGTGCGTTGGTGACATCGGAGCCGTCGTTCGAACTCGTTGATGTGGTGGCAGGCCCCGAGGCTGGGCCCATCCTCAAAGGCATCACCATCGACATTCCGTGCCGTGGAATCACGGCCTTGGCCGGGCCTTCGGGTTCGGGGAAGTCGACACTTCTTCGGCTGCTGAACCGGCTCGACGAGCCCTTGTCGGGATCGATCTCGCTGAACGGGCGCCCGCTCACCGAGTGGGAGCCGGCAGCGCTGCGACGACAGGTCGGCATGGTGTTCCAGAAGCCGCCCGTCTTCGACGGCGACGTGCTGGCCAACCTCCAGGTGGCCGACGCGAACGTCACCGACGAACGGGCCCGCCACGTTCTCGATCACGTCGGTCTCGGCGCTGACCTCCTCGAGCGCCGGGCCGGAGACCTCAGCGGCGGCGAAGCACAGCGGATGTGTGTCGCTCGTGCGCTGCTGACATCGCCGAGTGTCCTGCTGGCTGATGAGCCGACCGCAGCGCTCGATCACGAAGCGAGACGAACCATCGAGGACCTCGGTATCGAGGTCGCTGCCGGAGGGGTGCCGATCGTGTGGGTCACCCACGACACCGACCAGCTGCGCCGTCTTGCCGATCATGCCATGGTGCTGATCGATGGCGAGGTGGCGGCCTTCGGTCATGTCGACGAGCTTTCAGAACACGCAGTTGCTGCTGTCAGAGCCTTGGTCGGTGCCTGATGGAGCGCACCGACATCGGCCTGTTCGGCATGGCTGCATCCTCGCTGTTGATTGCGGTCGCTGTTGGTATCTCGCTCTGGCGCAACCTCGGGTTGGAACGCAGCGTGCTCTTCGCTGCGCTTCGAGCGTTGATCCAGCTGATCCTGGTCGGCTACGCACTCCAGCTGATCGTCGACCCTGGCGACCCGCTGTGGCGTTCGGCGGTCTGGCTCGTTTTCATGCTCGGCTTTGCGAGCTATACGACGAAGCAGCGGGCTGCAGACGTGCCAGCGGTCTTCCAGCTCGCGCTCTTGGCTTATGCCGCGAGCGCCGCAGTCACACTCGGCGTGTTGTTCGGCTTTGGTGTGTACGAGATCGAGGGCCGCACGATCGTGCCGCTGGCTGGCATCGTCATCGGCAACTCACTGTCGGCCACGGTGCTGGTCTCACGGCAGTTGTTCAACGCCGCCTCGGTCCAACGGGGCGACATCGAGGGGCGACTGGCACTCGGTCTCTCGGCGAGAGAAGCGTTCCAACCGCACTTGCGAGAGGCGCTGCGGACCGCTCTCGTTCCACAGATCGAGTCGACCAAGGCCGTTGGCATCATCGCGCTGCCGGGAGCAATGGTCGGCTTGATCCTTGCCGGAGTCGAGCCGGTCGACGCCGTTCGCGTGCAGCTGTCGGTGATGTACCTGGTGCTTGGAAGCGTGGCCACCACGACCGCCGTGCTGAGCATCGGGATCTCCCGGCGACTCTTCACTTCGGCTGATCAGTTGCGGCGGTTCGACGTTCGGTCTTGACCGGGTTCTTGCCGCCGACGCACTGGCTTGGCGAGGACAGCGATGGCGCTCGTAGCTCGGGATGAGACTGGCACCCACGGACGCTGGCGATCCATGGGAAGCGCGTCCTTCACCATGATCCGGTAACCGATGTACGACGCCATCACGCCGTGTGTGGCCGCCAGGAGCAGGAAGAAGGCCTGGTCGGTGACCGTGAAGAGCAAGGCGGTCAACAGCGGGCCGAGGACCGCTCCGGCGCCGTTGATCATGACCAGCGACGAGCTGGCGGCGACCATCTTCGAGTTGGGGATCCAGTCGTTCGTGTACGCAATGGCCAGTGAGTAGAGCGGGAACATCAAGCCCCCGAGAACGAACATCACACCGGTCCCGATCACCGACGATGGGTCAACGGTGGTCATGGCGAGGGCGACGACGGAGGTGCTCAGCGACACGACAGCGAGGAGGCCTCGGCGGGGGACTCGGTCGGACAGGATGCCGAGGGGAAACTGGAACACGACAGCGCCAGCGATCGGGGCGAACAGGAACAGTGCGGTCTCGTTGCCGCTGAACCCCGAACGGGTGGCGAACACCGCACCCATACCGAAAAGCACACCGGCCGAGGTGCCGACCAGGAACATGCTGAAGGTGCCCGTCGGCACGGTCTTGATGAGCTCCCGCAGCGACATTGGTTCCGGGGTCGTGATCGGGGGAGCCGACGTCGTCGAGAGCGAGATCGGAAGCACAGCGACCGAGATCAGCACCGAGGCAACGATGAAAAGGGTGACGTCGAGAGTGCTGGCGGTGACGAGGAGGGCCTGGCCGATGGCGATGCCGCCCATCGAGACGACCATGTACGCCGCCAGGATGCGGCCACGAGTTTCGGGAGTGGCGATGTCGTTCAGCCACGACTCAGCAACCACGTACAGCCCGGCCATGCACGCACCAGTGATGAAGCGAGTCGGTCCCCACACCAGGGGGTGGACAGCGATCGCTTGGATGAGGGCAACCGTCGATGCCAGGGAGGCGAGGGCGGCAAACACGCGCACGTGGCCGACCGAGCCGAGGAGGCGAAGCGCCATTCGAGATCCGACGAGGAAACCGCCGAAGTAGGCCGCCATGATCGCGCCGGTCGCGATGCCGTTGAACGATTCGAGTTGGGCACGGATGCCAATGACCGAACCGCCGAGGGCGTTACCGATCATCAGCAGCGCCATACCCAACAGAAGGGCCGATGCAGCAGAAGCGGCGCTGATCTGTGGCGATGGCGATTCGAGCGCGGGACTGAAGTCGTCGGCAGGGGGAGCGAATTCGGTAGTCATCGAGTGCCAATCAGAGAAGAGAAGATCGTGCGAATGCCGATCAGATCGATGGGGTGCAGGGACGCTAACAACCAACGAGACCTTCGGGCGCGCCGATCGCAGAATGAGAGGGATTCGCTCGGTAGGTAAATCGGCCCAATCGGTCACACATCGGGGCCGAACCTGCCGATAGGAGACGGTGCGCCAACCCTCTCTGCTGCTGAGTTTCATAGCGGCCCTCCTGCTGTGCCTCGTGGCGACCCCTGCCTTTGCCGGGGCTCAGAACGATGACGGCCCATCCGAAGGCGACGTCCTGGCTCGCCAGTCACTCCAAGCCATTGCCTTCGATCCGTGGCTTCTGCGTGACGATGAGATCAGCCCCCGTCGTCGTGACGTCGTTGCCTACGAGGTCTTCACCAGTGCGGTTGCAGCAGAGACTGCCGCTGCGGTCCTCGAGACCGAAGCCGAGTTGGCGATTGCAGAGGACATTCTTGGCGACGCTGTGGATCACCGGGCCGACATGGAACTCGAGGTCGAGGGCTTCTCGATCTCGATGTGGTTCCTCGGCGACCTCGGATTGCAGGAAACCTACGACTCCGAGGCCGAGCGAGCTCGGCAAGCAGAACCCGTGATCGCTGCGACCGAGGCGCTCGTTGCTCGGCTCAGGGAAGCCGACGTCGCGATCGTCGAGGCCGAAGCCGACGTTGCCGAAGTCGAAGTTGTTCTCGCCGAACGAGTTGCCGCCGATGACGCAGCGAAGAAGTTCCTGCGAAACGCCACCCAGATCCGCGAACGCTTCGAGTCGATGGTGACCGACCGAAATGAAGCCATTGATCTCTGGAGCCATGAAGCTCTCGAATCAGAGTCGTCGGACATCGAATTCGTTTCGATCACGTCGGTCGTCGTTCAGGTGCCAATTGGTACTCCAGCCACACCAGGTGGCGGCGGCGAGGAGATTGCTCAGGGTGAACTGCCCGCCGACACTGGCGCTCAGGCAGTCACAGAGCCGGCCCCCGTTCCGACCGAAGCGACCACCGTCGCCATCGCTCCGATCAAGGTCAATGCAGAGATCGCTGATCAGGTGCAGGCGCTGATCGGTGCTGCTCGATCCGACGGCATCAACATGCACGGCGGCGGCTATCGCCCGGTCGCCGACCAAATCACCATCAGGATCCTTCACTGTGGCACGAGCGGCTTCGACATCTTCGAAAAGCGGGCCGGTGCTTGCAGTCCGCCGACCGCTCGCCCCGGCTCTTCACAACACGAGCTCGGCCTCGCCATCGACTTCACCGTCGATGGCGCCATCCTCACCCCTGGAAGCGCAGGCTTCAACTGGATGGTCGCCAACGCCGGTTCCTACGGCCTCATCAACCTGCCCAGCGAAGCCTGGCACTGGTCCACAACCGGCGGCTGATCCCACCCGGTCTCTCGCTCGTCTTCGCTTCGTTTTCCGCTCCCAGTCTGAACTTGTGCGTGAAATTCCCACCCGGGTGGGAATTTCACGCACAAGTTGGTCGCAGGCGGCCAGACAGCGCCGTCGTTCTGTACGGTCTCATTTGCCTTTCCCCCGAAGTCCTACTTCCGGGAGAACCATGACTGCCATTGAACCGCTCGCCGATCGGCTGCACCTTGCAACACGATCATCCAGACACCGAAGCGGGTTTGTGTCCAGTGACGAGCTGGCTCGTCGAGGCTTCAGCCGATCGGGGATCACTCGCCTCATCGATCGCCAACTGGTCGAACGCGTTGCCCCCGGCTGGTATCGATCGACGTCGCTCCCGTGGGGGTACGACGATCGTGTTCGCCAGGCTGCCCTCGTCGCAGCTCCTGACGGTGCGTTGGCGGCTAGATCGGCGCTTCACTGGTTTGGTGTCGGCCCAAAGCCGGTGGTGATCTGCCTGATCGGTCCTCGAAGCAGGCGACCAGCGGTTGGTGATCGGCGATTCATCCATTCCTCAGACCTGTCGGCGGTCGACACGCAGGAGCACCGTTCGGTCCTGGTGACCACGCCGGCCCGTTCGCTCATCGACGCCGCTCGCATGACCACCCTCGATGAACTGAATCGGTTGGTTTCAGAGGCTGTTGCGAAGGGGCTGACAAGCGAAGCGGAGGTGGCGCAGCGGTTCTTGGAGTTGGCTCGGCGAGGTCGTCCGGGTGTGCAATCGATGAGAAAGGCGCTTTCCACTCGCACCGATCTGGTCGGTCCACACGCCACGACCTTCGAGCAGGACCTGGAGCGCATCATTGCTCGGAACGGATTTCCCAAACCGACGCGGCAACACCGAGTTGTCTGCCAGGGCTACTCGTACAAACTCGACCACGCATGGCCAGAGCACCGAGTGTGGTCAGAGTGTGATTCGATGGTGGCGCACAGCAGTCCCGAGCAGCTTGCATCTGACCTCGAGCGGCAGAACCGCATCATTGCTGAGACAGCGTGGCGGCCCGTGCGCTTCACCTACCGAGACGTCCATGATCGACCGGAGTACGTCCGTGACCAGCTCGCATGCTTCCTACCGACCGTTTGAACTCGTGCGCGAAATTCCCACCCGGGTGGGAATTTCGCGCACATGTTCGGACTGCGAGGAGTGGAGCCTTGTCGGGGGTCAGGCGTGACCGGGGGTCAGGCGTGACCGGGGGTCAGGCGTGACCGGGGGTCAGGCGAGGGCTTCGGCACGCCAGGCTTCGGTGGCCTCGACCTGATTGAAGGTGTACATGTGTACGCCCTCGACGCCGAGTTCGAGGTTGACCTCGGACAGCGGCAGCAGCAGGTCGTTGGGGTCGTAGTGGGTCGACGTGAGCATCTTGGTGATCGCGGCCCGGTTCTTCTTGAGGTAGCCGAGCGACTGGCCGAGGCCGATACGCATCCCGGTGCTCATGAGTTTGGTCTTGTCGACCACGCCGGAGATCCCGAGGTGGACCGGCAGCGTGAGGCCCGCCGCTCGTTCGGCTCGGAGCCACGCTTCGATGACCTCGGCGTCGAAGCACATCTGCGTGCTGCACCAGCCGGCGACGCCAGCCTCGGCGAGCATCGACTGCTTGGCGTGCAGCGCCGATCGGAGCTTGTCGTCAGAGATGAAGGCGTGATGATCTGGGTATGCGGTGACCCCGATGGCGTCGAGGCCGTGGTCGGTGTCGAGGAAGTCCCGCAAGAATTCGATGGCGTCGAAGTAGTCGCCGGGCGGATCGGCATCGCCACCGACCAAGAACATCTTGGAGACGCCAGATGATCGACACCAGGCCGCGAGTTCGATCGTGTGGGCTCGATCACGAACCATACGGGCCGAGAAATGAGGGATCGGGGCGTAGCCCTGAGCAAGGAACTGCTCGGTCAAGCGTTGGGTCTCGTCGATGCCTTTGGCCGGTGAGCATGTGACCGACAGCGGAGCGCCAGCGGGCAGATGTTCTCGTGCTGCGTCGAGGCTCTTCATCGGGACCAATTCGATGGTGAAGTTGCGGGTCAGGTCGAGCCGGTGTGCCTTCGCTGTGTCGGACTCGGGGAACTCGTCAGCGTTTGCATCTTTCTTGCGAAACAGAACCATCAGGAGCTCCTGTCGAAGCTGCGGAGCGGAGCAGAGCTGCAATGCAGCAGTGAGCCGGATTGATCGAGCGAAGCGAGCTCGAGTGAGCCCTCGGGCGAAGGAGTCATCAAGACAGGTTCACGATCTCGCCGGAGGCGGAGTTGGTGAAGTCGAGATCGATCTTCTGGGCCGCCGGCGTCTTGCCGAGCCCGGGCATGGTCCTCATGTCGCCACAGATCGGATAGACGAAGCCGGCCCCGACAGATGCTCGCACTTCACGCACCGGCAATGTCCAACCGGTCGGTGCACCCTTGAGCTTGGCGTCGTGGCTGATCGACAGGTGAGTCTTGGCGATACAGACCGGGAGGTTGCCGAAACCGGCGGCCTCGTAAGTGTCGATTTGCTTGGCAGCGGCAGGGGAGACATCGATGCCGTCGGCGCCGTAGACCTTGGTGGCAACAGCGTTGATCTTGTCTCGGATCGACATGTCGTCCGGGTAGAGGACAGCGAAGTTGCTCGGCTCTTCAGCTGCGTCCTTGACTGCTGTTGCCAGCTCGGCTGCGCCCTGGCCGCCGTCGGAGAAGTGGGTGCTGACCGCTGCTCGGGCGCCGAATTCCGACGCAATCTCGTGGATGGCAGCAATGTCTTCGTCGTGATCGCCGGGGAACACGTTGATCGCTACGACAGGAGTGACGCCGTGGACCTGCATGTTCTCGAGCTGCTTGCGTAGGTTGTCGCCGCCCTGGTGCACCTCGTCGGGGTTGACCTTGAGGAGGTCTTCGGGAAGCGGCTTGCCCGCCACGATCTTGTGATTGCCGGAGTGGGCCTTGAGGCCGCGAACAGTGGCAACCAAGACGGCGGCATCAGGGGCGAGGCCGGAATAGCGGCACTTGATGTTGAAGAAGCGCTCGGCGCCCATGTCAGCACCGAAGCCAGCCTCGGTGAGGAGGAAGTCGCTCATGTGGATGCCGATGCGATCGGCCACGATCGATGAATTGCCGGTGGCGATGTTGCCGAACGGGCCGGTGTGGACCAGTGCCGGGGTGTTCTCCAGCGTCTGCATGAGGTTTGGCTTGATGGCCTCCATCAAGATCACGGCCATCGAACCGGCGGCGCCGATCTCCTCGGCGGTGATGGGGGTGCCTTCCTTGGTGTAGCCGAGCACGATGCGGCCGAGTCGTTCGCGAAGGTCCTGCATCGAGAAGCACAGGGCCAGGGCGGCCATGACTTCTGAAGCGGCCGTGATGTCGAAGCCGGTCTCGCGGGGAACGCCATCGAGGCGGCCGCCGAGGCCGATGACCGCGTTACGGAGGCTGCGGTCGTTGACGTCGAGCACGCGACGCCAGGTGATGTTGTGGGTGTCGAAGCCTGCTTCGTTGCCGTGATAGAGGTGGGCATCGAGCATGGCCGAGCAGAGATTGTGGGCTGCGGTGACGGCGTGCATGTCGCCGGTGAGGTGGAGGTTGAACAGCTCCATCGGCACGACTTGGCTGTAGCCGCCGCCGGCGGCGCCGCCCTTGATGCCGAAGGTCGGACCCATCGAGGGTTGACGGATGGCGATGGTGGCGGAGGAACCAATGTGCTGGAACGCCTGACCCAACCCGACCGTGGTGGTGGTCTTGCCCTCACCCAGCGGCGTTGGCGTGATGGCGGTGACTACGACGTACTTGGCCTTGGGGCGATCAGCCATGGCTTCGATGGCGTCGAGCTTGATCTTGGCCGCACCAACGCCGTAAGGCTCGAGCAGCTCGGGTGGGATCCCGGAATCGGCAGCGACCTCGGGTAATGGTTTGAGGTTGGCGCCCTTGGCGATCTCGAGATCAGTGGGGAAGGCCATGTGTCGCTCCGACGTTGTACGAGCAGCGCTCACTCGCTGCAAGAACGCAAGTAGTAGTCATTGGATGCTGGCTTGTAAACGGACACGGCCGGAGTTGTTCTGAGTGAGACGCCTTCCCGTCAGGTGAAAGTCTTCCGCATGGTGGAAATCAGACGCCGAGGGGTGAGGTGAGATGGGCAGTGACGGCGGCGCGGATGCGCTGGTCGAAGGCGCTGATGTGTTGCTCGACGAGGATGGCGACGCGATCGCTGTCGGCGGAACGCAGCGCCTCGAGAATCTCGACGTGTTCGGTGACGGCATGGCTCATGTCTGGCACGTCAGACAGGTACTGGTGCCACAGGCGATCGCTCTGGGCGTAGAGCATGTCGAGCGTGTCGAGCATGAATCGGTTCTCGGCTGCCTCCCACATGATCTCGTGACAGCGACGGTCGGTTGCCATCAACTCACGATCGGTCAGTGAGGCGAGTTCGGCCCGTGTGAGCTCGGCTTCCATGGCGTCCCAGTGGGCAGCAGTGCCGCGAGCGGAAGCGAGCCGAGCTGCGTACGGCTCGAGAACAAAGCGAGTTTCGAGCAGGGTCGACAACTCGGCCACATCGATGGCGGTGACGAACATGCCCCGCCGGGGGATCACCTGGATGAAGTGCTCACGAGCGAGCCGTTGGAGCGCTTCGCGAATAGGGGTGCGCCCGATGTCGAGTTGCTCGCGCAGCGCGTCTTCCCTCACCACATCGCCGGGTGCGAGTTCGAGCCTGACGATCAGCTGTCGTATGCGTTGGTACGCCTGCTCGCTCAGCGATGTCGTTGTGGAAGGGCTCATGGTGGATCAGCGCGCAGAGTGGATCAGTGTCCGAGAGGGCTTGCCTCGGCCGGTGTCGGTGCTTAGTATCGCAATGATACGCAGCAGATATATCAGTTGTCGAACGCCGCATTCCTTCACCGCACAGAACGAGGCCAGAACATGAGTGACTCCAGCGCTTTCCCAACGACAGCCAAGGTCGTGGTGATCGGTGCCGGCATTGTCGGCAACTGCCTGGTCGGTCATCTCGCCGATCTTGGTTGGACCGACATGGTGCTGGTCGAGAAGGGCCCGCTGCCCAACCCGGGCGGTTCCACCGGTCACGCCTCGAATTTCATCTTCCCGGTCGATCACAACAAAGAGATGGCGCTGCTGGGTGTGCAGAGCGCAAACCAATACCGCGATCTCGAGCTGTCGGTCGACTGCGGCGGCATCGAAGTCGCTCGCACGCCCGAACGGATGAACGAGCTCAACCGGCGCATGACCTCGGCCATGTCCTGGGGCGTCGACGCCAAACTGCTCACGCCCGCCGAAGTCAAAGAACTCGTGCCCTTCATCAACGAAGAGGTCATCCTCGGCGGCTTCTACTGCCCGTCGGTCTCGGTGGTCGACTCGCTCGAGACCGGCACGCAGATGCGCAACAAGGCCTTGGCCAAGGATGCCGTCCAGGTCTTCGCCAACACCGAAGTCCTCGACCTCATCACCGAAGAGAGCCACGTTCCTGGCCAGAGCAAGATCAAGGCTGTCGTCACCGACAAGGGCACCATCGAGGCCGAGTACGTCGTGATCGCCAGCGGCGTGTGGAGCAACCGGGTGGCCAACATGGCTGGCGCCTACATCCCGCTCGTGCCCGCCGTGCATCAGATGGCCGACGTCGGCCCGATGGACATTCTCGCCGAGACCAACAACGAGATCGGCTACCCGATCGTCCGTGACATGGACACCTTCTGTTACGAGCGTCAGAGCTCGGGCTCCATGGAAGTCGGCTCCTACGCCCACCGTCCGATCCTGCATCACCCTGACGAAATTCCCTCGAACGACGAAGCCGCTCTGTCGCCGACCGAGATGCCGTTCACCCCTGACGACTTCGACGACCAGATGGAGCAGGCCATCGAGCTGATGGACATGCTCGGCGACGCCGAGATCAAGTACGCCATCAACGGTCTCCTCTCACTCACCCCCGACGCCATGCCGTGCCTCGGCGAGATCCCCGAAGTCCGCAACCTCTGGTCTGCCGCTGCGGTGTGGGTCAAGGAAGGTCCGGGCATGGCCCAGGTCGTGGCCGAGTGGATGACCTACGGCTACCCCCGAGTCATCGATTCTCACGCCTCCGACATCGCCCGCTTCTACGAGCACGAAAAGTCCGACGAACACATCTGGGCTCGAGCCGACGAGCACTTCAACAAGACCTACGGCATCGTCCATCCGTCCGAGCAGTGGGAGTCCCGCCGCAACCTGCAGGTCGGTCCGTACTTCTCTCGCCAGGAAGAGCTCGGCGCATTCTTCTTCGGCGCCCGCACCTGGGAACGGCCGCAGTGGTACACCTCCAACGCCGACCTCGTCGAGCGCTACAGCCTCGAAGAGCGCCCCACTGAGTGGGACAACCGCTGGTGGAGCCCGATCACCATGGGCGAGCACCTCAACCTGCGTGAGAACGCTGGCATGATCGATCTCAGCGCCTTCCAGGTCTACGAACTCGAGGGCCCCGGCGCTGTTGCCTACGCCGAGTATCTCGCGGTGAACAAGGTCGACAAGCCTGTCGGCTCCTCGACCTACACCCCCTGGCTCACCCCTGATGGCGGCTTCCACTCTGACCTCACGATGATGATCGTGGCCGAGGACAAGGTCCGCATCGTCACCGGTGTGTTCGACGGCGGCCGTGACAGCTTCTGGATCAAGAAGCACCTGCCCGAGGACGGCTCGGTCACCTTCACCGACATCACCAACGACACCACCACCCTTGGCCTGTGGGGCCCGAATGCTCCCGCCATTCTCGGCCAGCTCACCGATGCTGATCTCAGCCAAGAGGGCTCGCCGTACGGCTCGCTCCGCAACATCGAGATCCGCACCGCCAGCGGCCCGATCAAGGCCACGCTGTTCCGAATCTCCTACGTTGGCGACACCGGCTGGGAGATCTACACCGCATGGGACAACGGTCCAGCACTGTGGGACACCCTCATGGAAGCCGGTGCCGAGCACGGCCTTCGGCCTACCGGGGGCGGCGTGTACGGCACCTCCGGCCGCCTCGAGAAGGGCTACCGCCTCATGGGCGCCGAGCTCGAGAGCGAATACACCCCGGTCGAAGCCGGGCTGGCTCGCCCAAAGGTCAAGGCCGCTGACTTCATCGGCAAGGAGGCCTACCTCAAGGCTCGAGAGGCCGACCCCATCGCCAAGATGTGCACCCTCACGATCGAGGACCTCACCGACAGCACCGGCGTCAAGCGTTACCCACAGGGCGGCAACGAGCCGATCCTGACCCTCGACGGCGAACGCATCGTCGACGCCCACGGTCGTGTGTCTCGTGTCTGCACAGCGGGCCCCGGCCCGTCGGTCGGCAAGCACCTCCTCCTCGCGTACCTTCCGACCGAGCTGGCCGTGATCGGCAACGATCTGCTGGTCGGCTACCAGAACGAGACCTTCCCTGTGAAGGTCGCCGCCATCGAAGGCGCCGTCTTCGATCCCGACGACTCACGGTTGAAGTCGTGAGAATCCTCGTCTGTGTGAAGCGAGTGCCGGCTCCCGGCGCCAAGATCAACATCACCGCCGATGGCCAAGATGTAGACACCGCTCACCTCGGGTTCGCCATGAGCCCGCACGAAGAGTGCGCGGTCGAAGAGGCTGTGCAGCTGATCGAGCAACACGGGGGAGAGGCCACAGTCCTCACCCTCGGGCCACCCGAGGCACAGGAACAGCTGCGATATTCAGCATCGCTCGGCATCCAGCACGCCGTGTTGCTCAGCACCGATGGAACAGCGTGGGATCCTCAGCGGACCGCTCGCGCCATCGCCGGCGCGGTCAAGACCCTCGAGGCCCGCCCGGCTGACGAAGGTGGCGGTCTGTTCGACCTCATCCTGTTCGGTAATGAGAGCGCTGATGCCGGTGGTTTCCAAGTCGGCATCAGGGTCGCTCACGCCATCGGTCGTCCGATCGTCAACGCGATCAAGGGCATCGAGGTGGCGGATGAGCAGGTCACGGCGAAGCGCGAGATCGACGGCGGCTTCGAGGTCTACTCGCTGCCCGTGCCTGCCGTCCTCGGTGTGAAGGAAGGGCTGAACCTTCCTCGTTATCCCACGATGAAGGGCCGGCTGGCCTCGAAGAAGGTGCCCGTGACTGTGATTGATGCCGAGGCCGCGATCGGTGGGCAGGCAAAGGTGCGTTTGCTGCCGCCGCCAGAAACCGAGAGCAACACGATCACGCTCGGCGAAGGCCCATCGGCCGCCGCTGCCGTGGTCGACCTCCTCGAAGAACTCGGAGTCATGCAATGACCGACATTCTTGTCCTGGCCGAACACGACCGTGGCACGTTGGCCGACGCAACGCTCGAAGCGCTGACGTTTGCCCGCTCGCTCGACGACGCCGAGATCACGGTGCTGGTGTGCGGCGATCACGACTTCGCTGAAACGCTCGGCGCCCATGGCGCAGCGAGTGTGCACGTCGCCGAGCACGATCTCCTCGACACCGACTTCGGCCCCGATGCGTGGGGTCAGACCCTCGCAGGTTGGATCGAGGACAACTCGCCAGACATCGTTCTGGCCTGCGGTACGTCGAAGGGCAACGAGGTGCTCGCTCACGCTGCAGCTCGACTCGATCTTCCCTTTGTGGCCAACTGCGTCGAGCTCAATGCCGACGCCGACGAGATGACCCGCGTGCAGTGGGGCGGCTCCCTCCTCGAGCTGGCGACGCTGGAAGCTGACACGAAAATCGTGTCGGTTGCCCATCACAGCATTGAAGCGAGCACGGTCGCAGCCGGCGGTGAGGTCGATTGCTCGACCGAGTCCTTCACCCCGGACCTCGACGAAGCTGCTGCCGTCACGATCGTTCAGAGCCGTGAGATCGCCGAAGCTGGTGTGACGCTGGCAACCGCCCCGCTCGTCGTCGGCGGCGGTCGAGCGGTCGGTGGTGCTGATGAGTTCGCTCCGCTCGAGGAACTGGCGTCGCTTCTCGGTGGCCGCGTTGGCTGTTCACGAGCAGTGACCAACAACGGTTGGCGCCCACACTCAGACCAGGTCGGCCAGACCGGCACCCGCATTGCCCCTGAGCTCTACATCGCCAGTGGTATCTCTGGTGCCATCCAGCACTGGGTGGGTGCCATGGCGAGCAAGCAGATCTTGGCAATCAACACCGATCCGTCGGCAAACATGGTGACCAAGGCTGACTACGCCGTGATCGGCGACTTGCACGAGGTCATCCCGGCGATCGTTGCCGAGGTCAAGTCACGCCGCAGCTGAGACCGGTACCGGCGCTGGCTCGGGGGATGGCATCGGCATCGGAATGACCGTTGCCGAGGGCTTCTCGATCTTGCGAGCGAGTACGACCTCGACGCCTGCGTCAGCCATTCGACGGCGGAACCACCAGATGCCGATCACGATGGTCATCGACGTGGTCACGGGGCCGAGGAACGCCTTCAGGACCAGGAAGTTCGTGATCGACTGCGTCATCAGCAGGTAGAGGGTGACGGCTCCGTTCAGAAGGCTGGTGGCTCCCCAGAGAAGCGACAGCCTGGGAAAGAAGGCGGCGAATGCTGGCTCGTTCTCAGTGGCTTCGTCGAACGGGCAGAAGTCCTTGACCAGGCGTTCAGCGAGCGGGAACCCGAGTGGTACCGAGACCATGAAGGCCAGACCGATCAGAACGGTGCTGATGGTCGGCTGAATGAAGTAGGCGAGGATGCTGCCGGTCGCGACAGCAACGATCGTCTTGGCGGTGTTGCCGACGATGCTGAGGATCACGAGTCCGGCGATGCGATGGCCGTTGGCTCGTTGGTAGGCGACAAGACCGAGCGAATAGGCCAGCGCGGTGAGAACAGCGGGCGTGATGCCGGTCGAGCTGAACAGGGCCAAGAAGATCAGGAGCGGCACGATCTTGCCGGTCACGACATTGACCCATGCATGGGCAACGATTGCCCGGAGGCCAGGAATGACGACGCAACGATCCACACGTCAACCATCGACCACTGTGTGTGGTCGATGACCACAAGCCGCCGATTGAGTCCGAACGACCCAGCCCAAACCTGATAACCCTGGTGCCAGGCACCAGGGTTATCAGGTTCAGCGGGAGCGAAGAGCGAGGGGGAGAACGGGACCGAGGCCGGCCTCGGCAAGGACCGATGTGGCGATTGCCAGCGTCCAGCGGCTGTCGACTTCGTCGTCGATCAACAAGACAGGGCCCGATCGAACATCGGCATCTGGTAACTGGTTCTCGTCGACTGACAAACGGCCCCAGAGATTGCTCACTTGATGGGCCGAGTTCGATTGTTCGGCCTGGAAGCCGGCGTCGTGTGAGCGATCGATGACCGCTGCATCGATGAGCGCAGGGAAGACGGGCAGCTTGCCGAGCGAGCCAAGTCCTGCAGCGACTGCTCCGATCAGATCGTCGCGACGACGCGACGGCAACGGGCAGATCCAGGTTGGTCGTTCCGCCCACGGCCAGCGCTTGAGCACGGCGGCAAGTGCAGGCACGAGCTCGGGTGAGAGCACGGCGGCTTCGCCTCGGTCGGCAGCACGAATGAGCTCTTCGATGATCGGGTTCCAACCACCGTCGCCAACACGAGCGAGGGCTCGGCCCTCCTGGTGCTGCGCCTCCTTCTTGATCTTTCCCTTCGGAGCGCCCAAGCCGGTGGGCCATTGCTTGCGGGCATCGATGACGACATCGCCGCCACGAAGCCGCTGGCCCGCCGCTGCCACCTCAGCGGGGTCGACGGCGGGGTCGAGCCTGTAGCCGGTGCAATTGTCGCAGCGGCCGCAGTCGGTTGCTTCGGCATCGTCGAGAGCTTCTCGCAAGTAGCGCAGGCGGCAGCCGGTGAGCGCGGCCCAGTCCCGCATCTGCTCACCTTCATCTCGCCGCATCTGCTTCAGCGTGTCGACCAGGGTGTGGTCATAGTTCCAGTCCTCTGAGGTGCGGGCCCAGCCGCCCTTCACCCGCTCGACCGCCCCGTCGACATCCAGGATGTTGAGAAGCGTGTTCAGGCGAGTGCGGCCGAGATTGACGTTTTTCTCGAGTGCAGCCACCGACGAAGAGCCGAACTGTTCGAGCTCGTCGAGAACGGATCGGCAGATCGCTTCGCTCGGCATCGAAACTGATTCGAACCAGCGCCACACAGCGGCATCTTCGGTTGGACGGGGGAGTGCAATCACCTCGGCTCGGTCGATGTTTCGACCCGCTCTGCCGATCTGTTGGTAGTAAGCGACGGGCGAAGGTGGCAGACCGAGGTGGACGCAGAAGGCCATGTCACCCTTGTCGAAGCCCATACCCAACGCAGACGTTGCCACGAGCGCCTTGATCTCGTTGTCGCGCAGCTGGCGTTCGAGGAGCAGGCGACGTTCGGGGTCGACGCCGCCGCTGTAGGCCTCGACCGAATGGTCACGCGAGCGGAGCCACGCAGCGGTGGTTTCGGCTTGGTCAACGGTGAGGCAGTAGATGATCCCCGAGCCGTCGAGGGTGTTCATCTTGTCAGCGAGCCAGGCGAGGCGATGAGCGTCGTCGGGCAGTTCGACCACGCCGAGGTGCAGCGACGCTCGGTCGAGCGAGGTGCGCAGCACCAGCGTGTCGTCGCCGAGTTGGGCCGCGACATCGTCGGTCACCCGCTGGTTTGCCGTGGCCGTGGTGGCCAGAACGGGCGTCCACGACGGCAGCTCGTCGAGCAAGCGGCGCAACCGGCGGTAATCGGGGCGGAAGTCGTGGCCCCAGTCGGAAATGCAGTGGGCTTCGTCGCACACGAGAGCGAAGGCTCGAGTGCGCATCGTGTCGAACACGCGGCTGCGGAACCCGGCGTTGGCCAGCCGCTCGGGAGCGATCAGCAACAGGTCGACCTCGTCGGCTTCGATCTTGGCCTCGATCGACCCCCATGCATCGAGGTTGGAGGAGTTGATGGTTTCTGCTGACAAGCCGAGCTTGCGGGCGGCGTCGACCTGATCACGCATGAGAGCGAGCAGGGGCGAGACCACGACCGTGGGCCCCCAGCCTCGATCTCGCAGCATGCGGGTGGCGCTGAAGTAGACCGCTGACTTACCGAACCCGGTGCGAGCCACCAGCAGCGTGCGCTGTCGGCCAGCAACGACAGCCTCGACCGCAGCGAGCTGCTCGGGACGAGCGGTCGCTCCCTCGCCAGCCAACGCAGCGATGTGTCCATCGAGTTCGGCTGCGACCTCGGCGGGCGATGGTCGTGACGGTTCGGTCAGCATCAACTGTGTCTAGCAGCGATGGTGTGACACCGGGAATGAGTCGGCCCAGCTCGCTGCGCTCTCAGTCGTCGATGGCTTGGTAAACGAGGGAACGCATCACCCGGTCGGGCGACTCGACGCCCGTCATGTACTGGGCCATGAAGATGCCAACCAGCTCTTCGGCCGGATCGACCCAGTAATAGGTCTTGGCTGCACCAGCCCACCCGTACTCGCCGACCGAGCCCGGCCCGGCGCTGGCGGCGACATCCATCATCACTCGCGAGCCGAGCCCGAAGCCGAGCCCTCCGTTGTCTCGACCGAGCAACTCCCACGGCATGAGCTCGGCCGGCAGGTGGTTGGCATGCATGAGTTCGAGTGTCTTGCGGCCCACGATGCGAGTGCCGTCGAGGCGACCGTTGTTCAGCAGCATCTGGGTGAAGCGGGCGTAGTCGCCAGTAGTGGAGAAGAGCCCGAGCCCGCCGCGCATGAACACCTCTGGGGTGCTGGTCGGGTAGGTGGCCGACACGTCGATGCGTTCGTTGAATCCAGTGAGGGCTGCTTCCACCAACTGTGTGATGCCGTGGTTTTCGCCGACGAGGTCTGGCAAGCCATACATGGCGGACAATCGACCCAGCTCGCTGTCGGCGACGCCGAATCCGGTATCGACCATGCCAAGAGGTTCGAACACCCGCTCGAACAAGAACGCTCCGAGTGTCTCACCAGAGAGCACTTCGATGAGGCGAGCAGCGACATCGATGCCGACGCTGTAGTGCCAGCGCTGGCCAGGCTGGGTTGCCAGCGGGATCTCGGCGAGCGCGTCGATGGTTTGTTCCAGCGTCCGACTCGCATCGTTCATGATCCGAGCGTCGCGGTACATCTGGCCAACGGGAGTGTCTTCCATGAAGTCATACGTCAGGCCACTGGTGTGGGTGAGGAGATCACGCACTTCCATCGGGCGAGCCTGGGGTACGAGCGCCCCATCGGCACCCAACACCTGAGTGGTGCCGAACGCGGGCAAGAACTTGGCCACCGGGTCCTCGAGCTGGAAGGCGCCTTCTTCGTGCAGCAGCATCAGGGCCGTGCTGACGATGGGCTTGGTCATCGAATAGATGCGAAAGATCGTGTCGGCGGTCATCTCGAGGCCGGCCTCGGCGTCGCGGTGACCGAACAATTCAGCATGGGCCACCTTGCCCCGGCGAAGCACCATCGTGCTGGCGCCGCGGATGGCACCGTCGTCGACGTAACGCTGCATGACGGTGCCGATGCGGCCCAGTCGTTGCGTGCTCATGCCGACGCTCTCGGGTGCTGCGGTTTGCAGGCTCATTCGGGGTGCTCCAGTGTCATGGTCGTTGGGGGGAGTTGTCCCAGAACACCACGGTTCTGGGCCCCCAGCGAACTCGAAATCGACAGCTTCACGTCCTGACAGCCGTTGAGGCGAGGTCAGAGCCGTTCGAGTTGGTCGGCGTCGACGACGCGCCCGTCGCCGTGAATGGCGAAGCGGCCCTTCGTGGGGCCGTGGTTTGGCTCAGCAGAGGGCCAGGGCCAGCCGCCGAACTGCGTTGCCTGGTAGTCGGCGAATGCCTGCTGGATCTCGGCGTCGGTGTTCATGACGAAGGGGCCATAGCGGGCGACGGGCTCGGCGATCGGTGCGCCCTGGAGGATCAAGCACTCGACCCCGCCGGGACCAGCGGTCAACGTGAGCTCTCTGTTGCTCTCGAGGAGCGCACCATTGCCGGCCGCCAGCGTCTGTTCCTCGATCCGCAACTCAGCACCCTCGAAGGCGTAGATGACGCGATCGGTGTCGGCACCCCGAGTGGGCGGGAGGACGACATCGGCGCCTGCGCCGAAGCTGAGGTGCCAGATGGCGACCTCGGCGTCGGCACGAGCGGCCCACGAGTTCGGTGGGGGAGTCGCCGGTGTCTCGCCGAAGAGTTCGCCAGCGATCACGGTGACGTCGGTTGAGGCTGCAGGGTTCTGAATGCCTTGGACGCTGACTTTCGGGGTGTTCTGTCGCCACAGCATGGTGAAGTAGGGGTCGACCATCTTGTCTTCGGCCGGCAAGTTGAGCCAGATCTGGAACAGCTCGAGTGGGTTGGGCCCGTCCGATCGCAGCAGCGGGAACATCTCGCAGTGTTGGACTCCGGCGCCTGCGGTCATCCACTGGGTGTCGCCGTCACCGAAGCGAGCGGTGGCGCCAAGCGAGTCAGCGTGATCGATACGTCCGGTGCGGACGTAGGTGACGGTTTCGAAGCCGCGGTGCGGATGCTGTGGAAACCCCGGTACGACGAGGCCGTGATACATGTTCCAGCCATCCTTGCCACCGAAGTCCTGGCCCAGATCTCGCCCGCCGAGGTCAGCGGAAGGGCCGAGATCGCTGTTGGCAGCCGGATAGTCGTCGAGGTGGTGGGCGACGAAGAGGAACGGGTCGATCGTGGGCCAGTGGGTGCCGAGGGGGAAGGTCTGTTGGATGGCGGGCGTGCTCATCACATCAGTTTAGCAAAGTAATTCAAATTCGAACCATCGCAGGTTCGGGCGAGCGCGTGCGCTAGTTCGCCGATCGCACAGTGACCACCATGCCGCCGTGCTCGTCGATGCCGATCCACTCGCTGGCAATGGGGGGCGGCGGGATCTTGAAGTCGACGTCATCAGGGTCCGAGGCAACGACCTCGAGTGACACGCCGCCACGCTTGTCATCGGAGGTGACGATCAGCGTCGAGGGTGACATTTCCCTTGCAGCTGACGCCAGCAGTTCTTGGGCCAGTCGCAGCGTGAGATGAGCCCGGGCTGGATCGACCGAGGGGTCGATGTCGGTGCCCGCTTGCCAGTCGATGCCGATGAAGGCCCCAACGTCTTCTCGCAGCGCGAGCGCTTCGATCTCGATGGCGAGTTTCAGCGGATTCACGGTGTTGGTGAATGGGCTGGGATCTTCGACCGGGTTGGCGGCGACGCTGTAGCGCCATGTGCGATCGCTGCGGACCAGTTCGAGTTCCCACGCCATGCCGGGACTGAAACCTGGCACGTCGAGGTCGGAGCCATCGTCGGACACCAAGACCGAGGGAACCGAAGGGATGCTTCGCTTCGCTGCTTCGTCGGCTGCCTCGATGAGCTGAACCTGGAGCTCTTCGTTTTGGTGGGTGAGGGTGAGATTGCGCTCGTCGTTGGCGGTGGCGGCTTTTTGCTGTGCTTCGACCTGGGCCTTGGTTTCGGCGAGGGCGTCAGCTCGCTCGGCCAACGCAGCCTCGGTCGCGCGATGGGCCTCGGCGGCGTCTGCGAGTTTGCTTTCCAACTCGCCGACCTGCGTGTTGAGCTGTTCGATGGATGCTTTGTCGCTGGTCTGTTGATCTTCGAGCGCTTCAGCAATGGCCACCGTCTGGGCCAGCTCGCCTTCGAGAGCGGAGGCACGAGAGCGTTCAGCTGCAGCATCGGTGCTCGAACGATCGGCTTTGCTCTCGGCTCGGGCCAATGCATCCTGGGTCGAGGCAAGGGCGCTGCGGGACTGCAGCAACACCATCAAGAGGACGAGTGCGACAACGGCACACAGCACGGCAACGACAACAGGCACCGCCGCAGACTAGCCACTGCGTACGATCGGCCCATGGCGACCACCTCGAATGCTTCGATCCTGGCGATGTTGGATGAACTCGTGACACTCACGGCGCTGAAGGAGGGCAGTCCTCAGTCGTTCAAAGTTCGCGGCTACGAAAAGGCGAAGCAAGGCCTGCAAGCCGCCGTCGGCCCCATTGCGGACCTGTCGCCGAGCGAACTCGTGGCGGTCAAGGGTGTCGGCAAATCGACGGCGAGCAAGATCCGGGAATTCATCGACACCGGCTCGGTCGACAAGATCGTGTCGCTGCGGGCCGAGTTCCCGCCTGAGGTCGTGGCATTGAGCCGTATCCCAGGGCTTGGGCCGAAAACGCTCGAGCTGGTGCGTTCTGAACTCGGGATCGAGAACGTCGAGGATCTGAAAGCAGCGATCCAGTCAAAGCAGCTTCGGACGTTGCCTGGCCTCGGTGCCACCAGCGAAGCCAAGATCGCCAAGGCGATTGATCGGCTCGGCCTGACCGGCAAGGACCGCCGGACTCCCATTGCCGACGCTCTGCCGTTGGCCGAGCGGCTGGTGGTCGATCTCGAAGCGATCGAGGGCGTCGAGCAGGCGCAGTACTGCGGATCGCTCCGCCGTTTCTCCGAAACGATCGGCGACATCGACATCACGGTGGCAGCCACCGACGGTCCAGCGGTGATGGAGGTCGTGCGGGACCACCCCGAGGCTGTCGACATCGTCGTCAGCGGGGACACCAAGACGTCGTTCCTCACCGCAGCGGGGCTGCAGATCGACGTTCGGGTGGTCGAGCCAGAGCAATTCGGGGCCGCCACTCTTTACTTCACTGGATCGAAGGCCCACAACATCGAGCTGCGTCAGCGAGCGATCGATCGCAAGATGACACTCAATGAATACGGGCTGTTCGAGGTCGACCCCGAGTCCGGTGAAACCGGAGACCTCGTCGCTCGCTCGACCGAAGCCGCCATCTATGACGCACTCGACCTGGCCGAGGTGCCGCCGACGATGCGAGAAGCCACAGGTGAGATCGAAGCGGCAGATCGATCGACGGAGACCACGCTGCCAGAGCTGATCGAACGCAAGCACATCCGGGGCGATCTGCACTACCACACCGACCGCTCAGGCGATGGCCGCTCAACGGTGGCGGAGATGGTCGCCGTCGGCGCCGCCGCCGGTTACGCGTACCTCGCGATCACCGACCACGGAGAGGATCTGGCGATCAACGGCTCGAGCGCAGAAGAGATGCTCGAGCACCGCGAGGTCATCCGAGGGCTCCAGGGCTCCTACCCGAACATGCGCATTCTCTGGGGCTGCGAACTCAACATCGATGCCGATGGCGGCATGGACTACGAGGACGACTTCCGGGCGATGTTCGACTACACGGTGGCCTCGGTGCACTCACACTTCGACCAATCGGTCCAGGCTCAGACCGACCGATTATTAGCCGCCATCGCCGATCCCACCGTGCACTCGATCGGCCATCTGACCGGGCGCTACATCGGCCGGCGGCCTGGCATTGAAATCGACGTCGACGTGGTGCTCGATGCGCTCGTGCAGTTCGATGTTGCGCTCGAGATCAATGGAGCGCTTCAGCGCTTGGACGCAGCATCTGACGTTGTCCGTCAGGCCGTGGCCAAGGGAGTGAAGTTGGTCATCAACACCGACAGCCACCACACCTCAGAGCTGGGGCGCATGGAATACGGCGTGCTGACCGCTCAGCGGGGCTGGGCTCCGAGGGATCTCGTGATCAACTCTTGGGAGCCTGCCCGCTTCTTCAACTGGCTCGAATCCAAAGGTGATCCGGCATGACGGTGGCTCAGTCGCTGTAGCGGCGGGCCTTGGCCTTCTTGCCCCGCAGGTGCATGCCGTGCATGGTCTTGATGACTTCGTCGACGGCGCCTGAAGGCACACCCACCACGGTGTGATGGTCAGAGATGCGGATCGGGCCGATCTCCTTGCCAGACAGGCCGGTGTTGTTGGCGATGGCGCCGACGATGTCGCCGGGACGAATGCGAGCTTTGCCACCGACGCCGATGTAGACGAACTCGGTATCGCCTGAGGACGGGCGCCCGCCACCGGACTTGTTGCGATCACCCTGATACCCCTGCCCACCCGGGCGCCCATCAGACTTGCCGCCACGGTCGTTGCGACCGCCGCGATCGCCACGGTCGACCAGGGCCGGGATCTCGGCGTCGTCCTTGCCGGGGTTCTTGAACTGGTGCAACAACTTGATGGCAGCGAGCGCAACGGCTTCGTGATCGTTGCCCAGTTCCTCGAGCAGCGTGCGGTAGGTCGTGGTGCTCTCGGGGTCTTCGAGGTTGCTCGCCACTTCAGCAGCAACGAGATCGCAGGTCCTCTTGATCTTGCGGGCTTGGAGGTCCTTGACCGACGGAAGGTTCTTGACCTCGATCGTCTGCTTGGTCAGACGCTCGACGTTGCGGAGCAGGCGCTTCTCTTTGCCTTCGACCAGGGTGATGGCCACACCTTCGCGCCCGGCTCGACCGACACGGCCGATGCGGTGGACATAGCTCTCGGGAGCGGTGGGAACGTCGTAGTTCACGACGTGGGTGAGCAGGTCGACGTCGAGGCCGCGGGCGGCGACATCGGTGGCGATCAGCAACTCGGCGGTGCCGTCACGGAGGCGGCTCATCACACGATCTCGCTGGTTCTGGTCCATGCCGCCGTGCAGCGCTTCGGCTCGGTAGCCGCGGGCGAGCATGGTCTCGGTGAGGTCGTCGACGTCAGATCGTGTACGGCAGAAAACAAGTGCGGCCTGCGGCGACTCCATGTCGAGGATGCGGCCGAGAGCCGTGGCTTTGTGATGCTTGCCGACGAGGTAGACCGACTGGGTGACGTCTTTGTTGCCAGGGGTGGCGTCACCACGCCCGATGCGAACACGGGTCGGGTCTTTCTGGTGCTTCTTGGCGATGGCGTTGATGCGAGGGGGAAGTGTTGCCGAGAACATGACCGTTTGGCGGTCCTCGGGGGTGGCGTCGAGGATGGCTTCGAGATCCTCGCTGAAGCCCATGTCGAGCATCTCGTCGGCCTCATCGAGCACGACGGTGTCGATGCGATCGAGACGTAGTGAACGACGCTTGATGAGATCGAGGGCGCGGCCGGGAGTGGCGACAACAACGTGGACGCCGCGGTCGAGTGCTCGCAGCTGCCGCTGAATTGGCTGACCGCCGAAGACGGCGAGCACTTCGATACCGAGGTGCTTGCCGTAGTCCTGGGTGGCTTCGCTGACCTGGATGGCGAGCTCGCGGGTCGGTGTGAGGATCAGCGCACGAGGGATCTTCTTGGAGTTCTCGCCGATCTTTTCGAGGATGGGAAGGGCAAAGGCAGCGGTCTTGCCGGTGCCGGTTGCCGCTTGACCCAGAAGGTCGACGCCGGTCAAGAGCGGGATGATGGTCTCGGCCTGGATCGGGGTCGGCTCGGTGTACCCGAGTTGTTCGAGCCGCGAGAGGAGCTTGGGGCCGAGACCGAGTGCGGCAAAGCCGGTTTCAGGCTCTGGTTCGTCGGCGATGGGCTCGGGCTGAGGTTCGATCGCGGCTTCGACGACGAGGTCGGCAATCGGCTCGGGTTCTGGAATCGGCTCTGGCTCTGGAATCGGCTCTGGCTCTGGAATCGGCTCTGGCTCTGGAGCAGTCTCAGCTACGGGCTCGGGAGTGGGCGCCGGCTCAGGGGTTGCAGCCACAATTGGTGGTGGGGCCAGGGGGTCGTCCAGCGGTGCGTCGAACGCGAACGGGTCACGGGGTTCATTGGTCATGGGAGTTCCTCGGTGCTTTCCACGAGGCTCTCACCCACACCCATTGGGAGCTCTGACCTCGACATCAGGCCACTGTGGCCCGTCACATACCACCCTAGGTGGCTGGCGAGCCACTTCTGTGGTGTCAAACGACTCAGTGCTGGGGTCAGTGCTGGGGTCAGTGGTGCAGTTGCGGCGGGTAACCGAGCCAGACTGGTCAGATGCATGTCGTTCTGGTGCACCCAGAGATCGCTCCGAACACCGGCAACATCATTCGTCTGTGTGCGAACACGGGCTCGCCGCTGCACCTCGTCGAACCGCTGGGCTTCACACTCGACGACCGCAACGTCAAGCGGGGTGGTCTGGACTACCACGAGCTCGCAGATGTCACCGTTCATCCCGATCTCAGCTCTGTTCGCGCCGAACTCGGCGGTCGATGGTTTGCCTGCACGTCGAAAGCCCGTCGTTCTCACGTCGAGGTGGCGTATCGCCTCGACGATGTGATCGTCTTCGGGCCCGAACGCGATGGGCTCGGACTCGGCGTGCTCTCGACCATTCCCGACGATCAGCACCTGCGGATTCCCATGCGCCCAGGAAACCGCAGTCTCAACCTCGCGAACGCCGTGGCCGTCGTGGTGTTCGAAGCGTGGCGCCAGGCCGATTTCAGCGGTGCTGCGCCCTTGGCAACGCCGGCCGTCGGGCACGGTCTGACCAGTGAACGACCGGGAGATCTGCCCTTCGATCGATGACGGCCATGGTGCTGGGCACATTCGCCCAGCCGAATGCGACGGCGAGTACTCAACTGCAGCGCGAAACGTGCCGATGGCTTGAGGAATCGACAGTTCGAGCCCGGTCACACGCTGGGGCGCGAATCGTCCAAAATCATCGAGGTGCGACGTGGCTGAAGTTGAAGCGTTTGTGTTGTTCGAGGGTCGCCCGGTCGTCGACGGCAAACAGCTGGTCAACGACCTGGGATGGCGCTGGCCTGAAATCGGCAGCCCGCAGAACTTGGTTCGGGGTGAGCACGAGGTTGGCTTCGCTCTTGGCGAGGCTGCGGTCTTGTTGGTCAACAACGAGTTGCCCATCGACTTCTCTGACTTTCCCGACAACAACGTTTCCGAAAAGCATTGGCCCGGCTCGATCAATGCCTTGATGCGTCACCAGTCGCACATGTTGGTCTCGATCAACATCGAGAATCGACGAGCGACGGACATGTACTCACTCGCAACGAAGGTGACGTCGTCTGCTCTTGCTGGCGCCACTGGTGCCCTCGGCGTCTACTGGCCCTCGACTCCACAGCTGATCAACCGCAACTCGTTCTTGGAGATGGCATCGTCCTTCCCGAGCCTTCCGCTCGACCTCTGGATCGATATCCGCGTTGGTAAGGGTCGTGACGGCAGCGTCACCGCTTCGACCTCTGGCCTCGCCGGCTTCGGTCTTCGAGAGATCGAACTCGTTGACTCGCCCGAGTCCAAGGAAGCGGCACGCATTCGCCTGACGAATCTGGCTTCCCAGATGTTGCGTCACCGTCGGAACATCACCCACGGTGCCACGCTCGGCTACGACGATCAGTGGAAGGTGATGGTCGACGTCAGCCCGTCACGGCTCGGTCGACCCGGCGACGTCTCACACATCGTCTTCGAACCAGCAACCGACAAGACCATCATCGATTCCGCTCTCGCCGAGCACGAGGGCGCCTACCCACCGCCCGTCGCACGAGCTCAGAGACCCGAATACCAGTCGTAACCTCGCTCGGCCCAGAAATCAGCGGGCTGGGTGGCGGTGAACTCGATGACGCCGATGCGTTTGAGCTGCTTGATGCCGTACTTCAACGGGGTCACGAGTCGCAGCGGAGCACCGTGATCTTGAGGTAGCGGCTCGCCCTGGACCTCGAAGGCCAGGAGCGTTTGGTCATGCATCATGGCCGCCCACTCGAGCCCAACGTAGAAACCGCGATCGGGGGTCTCCAGGCTGACGAACGCCGGTGGATTCTCGATCATCTCGGGGTGATTCGCCGCCACGAAGTCGCTGAAGCGAACGCCGCCCCAGGTGATGATGTGGCTCCAACCTTCAACGCAGTAGTGCTCGATGGTCATCTCTTGTTTCTCGAGCCCCTCGACGACACTCATGTCGTAGCTCGCAATCTCGTCGCCCTCGCTGCGCACTGACATGGTCCACGCATCGAGATCGATCTCGTTGTCGATTCCTCGACGTCCATTCACCCGGATCATCGATGACTCTGAGCGGTCGAAGGTCGGCGCCAGCTTGTCTTCGCGGTACAGCGTGCGCCACAGCGACTCGTTGGCCTCGTGCACGTCGCGCAGCGGCTGGGGGATGTTGAGGTCGTCTGGGCTGTTCTGGATCCAACGCCAACCGGTGAAGGCAGCCAGTGCAGCAGCAGTGCCGGTCAGCATCGAACGCCTCGAGCGGGTCTTGTATTGCTGGGCGTCCATGGTGGGGTAGGAGGCTTCGAGCTCGGCGTACCGAGCCGCTCGTTCCTCATTGGTTTCTTTCATTGGTCCGCTCCTTTGCGGGGGGACTTCTCATAGCCGGTGATCATGCTCATGAAGTTCGGGAAGCCGGCTCGGGCGACCTGTAGCAGATGGACGACGAAGAAGAGAACAAAGATGATCGTGATGGCGAAATGGATGAGCCGGGCGGTCTCGTAGCCTCCGAAGATCGAGGTCAGGGTCGAGAGCTGTGTTGGCTTGTAGATCGCAAGCCCGGTGAGGACTTCAATGCCTCCGAGGAAGAGGATGAACGAGTAACTGAGACGTTGCGCTCCGTTGTACCGAGCCTGCGGGGGGAGTGGCTTCGATCGGCCGATGCCGAGGTCGTGGAGAAACACCTGGGCGCTGTCTTTGAGGGTGCCTCGCTCCGGCACGATCTGGCGCCACTCGCCGCTGCGCCAGGTGTAGAGGCCGTAGGCAATGCCGTTCAAGGTGAAGAGCCAGGCGAAGGTGAAGTGGAAGGCGAGGCCTCGAGCGAGCTTGCGTTCGAGGTCGAGATTCTCGTTGACCCACGTCGGCCAGAACTCGAAGAGTTCGTAGTCACCGATACCGAGAACGAAGGGATCACGGAGGTCGGCCCAGTAGATCCGATAGCCCGTCCAGATCATGATCATCAGGAGCGGGAAGTTGATCCAATGCATCCAGCGGACGGCTCGTGGGTGTTTGAGTTTGGCTGCTGGCTCGCCCGGTTCGTCGAGCTCGGCGTCGGTGTCGATATCGATGGTGGTCATGGTTCCCCTGGTATTCGAGTCGGCTCGGCCGTATTGCGTCGTTGGCGACCGGCCCTCAGTGTGGCCGACCTCATGTCTTGGAACTGGTAGGACAGATGTCGTGTTCCCCGATCAGGTGAACAACTCCTGAACGAGTTCGGTCGACAGGGTCGCCAGCCCAGCGAAGCGCAACGAGGCTCGCAAGTCCGCAGATCAGGTAGCCAACAGCCATTGGTGTCACCGTGTCGTTGATCGACGCGTCGATGATTGCTCCGATGCCAGCGCCACCCGCCAGCGTGATCACGCCGAGTACCGATGCGGCGGTGCCGGCCTGCTCGCCCATTGGTTGCAAGGCGAGGGCGGAACACATGGGGGCCAGCGTGGTGGTCATGGCATTGGCGATGGCGATCCAGCCGAACCAGACCCAGATCGCGGGCGTTCCGTCGGCCAGCAAAGTGAGTACGAGGCCGATAGCGGACGCAGCGATGAGAATCGCCGAGCTGAAAAGCGCCATTGGGCGTGTTCGGAATTGCCTGATCAGGCGATTGTTGATCAGGAGCGCAGCAACCATGAGAAGACCGCCGCCGCCGAAGAAGAAGACGAATTGGTCTGCTCGGCCGAAGACCCGGTCGATGACGGGTTGCGAGCTCGCAAGGAAGCTGAAGAAGGCGGCTCCTGCAAAGGTCTGGGCGACGATGTGCCCGATGGTCACGCGGGTCGAAAACACCGCCCGAGTCGCTTCGACGAGCGGCCGAAGCTCGAGGGGTCGACGTCGGTCCACGGGCAAGGTCTCACCGAACCAGACGGTCCAAAACATCACGACGACTGCCATGGCGCCAGCGGCAAAGAACACCGCTGGCCATGGCGCCACCGCGAGGATCAGTTCGCCGATCACCGGGACGAAGATCGGCCCGATCATGAACACGGCCATCACGATGGTGACGATGCGGGCCATCTGGTCGCCCTCGAAGAGGTCTCGAGCCATGGCCATTCGCAGCGATGCCGGCGCGGCCGCACCGAGGCCCCACAGCAAGCGAGCACCGAGAAGAAAACCGAACGACGGGGCGAGAGCAGATGCCGCGGCGCCCAGCACGTAGAGACCGAGGCCGGCAAGCAGAGCTGGTCGTCGGCCGAAGCGATCAGAGATCGGGCCGTAGAAGAGCTGACCAACTGCCATTCCCAAGAAGTAGAGGGTGACGACCAGCGAGATGGATGCGCCACCGGTCGGGAGGTCCGCTTCGATCTCGTCGAAGGCGGGTAGAGCGACGTCGATGCCGAAGGCGATCATGATGCCGACGAACGCAAGGTAGATCGTTGCCGGTCGGTCCCGATGCCGCGGATTGACCGCTGGGGCCTGGGTGCTTGTCACGTTCAGCAACCGTGGTCTTCGTCGTCTTTGAGCACGTAGAGCACGGCGTCGCGTTCGCCGATGGGCGTGCCAGGTGCTGGGTCCTGATCGACCACGACCCAGTTGCGGTCCCAGAGTTGGCGGCGGCCGTCGCCGCTGGCGTCTTCACTACGGGAGAAGAACACACCACGGTCTTGGATCTCGTTCTGGGCCGCTTGTAGATCGAAACACACCAGGTCCGGCATCAGCTGGTCTTCTGGGTCGTCACCGCCGAGCAGGTTGCGTTCGGGCGGAGGTTCGGTGGTCGAGGTGGTCGTTGGCGTCTCAGTCGTTGGAGCAGCGGTGGTTGGGGTCGCGGTGGTTGGGGTCGCTGTGGTGGAGGTCTCGACCACCGTCGCGGTGGTCGCCGGGAGCGTGGTTGTCGTGGTCGGTCCGGTGGTGGAACGCGGAGGCAACACGATTTCCGACGACGACTCGTCTGCGGCATCGCTGTTCCCGGTCAGTGACATGGCACCGAGCACGAGGCCAGCAACACCGACAAGCACGACAACGACAGCGAACAGGCGAGACGACACCAATCGAGGTTACGGCCGACACTGCGACCATCCGTTGTCGAAGCGGGTATCAGATGAGGTCGGACACGACCGAGGCGGCGCGCTCGGCGGCGCGTTGAAAGGGGCCGCGCAGCTCCCACTCGCTCGGGTCGATGGTCTCGCTCTTCTCCGCATCGGCGGCGAAGTCAGCGTCGAGTACTGCAACGATGTCGGGGTCGAGAATGACGAGGTTGAGTTCCTCGTCATATTGCATCGAACGCTGGTTGATGTTGGCAGAACCGACCGAGGCGACCAGACCGTCGACGCTCACGATTTTGGCATGCAACATCGTGGGTTCGTACACCCAGATGTTGATGCCAGCAGCGAGCAGCTCGGCGTAGCGGGCTTCACCGACGATCTGCACGAATCGTTTGTCGGCGTGACGACCGGGCACGAGCACGTCCACCTGGACACCCCGCTGGGCCGCATCGGTGAGCATCACCGCCACCTCGTCATCAGGATTGAAATAGGCGGTGGTGATGCGGATGTGTTCCTGAGCTTCGCGGAACATGATCTCGAAGAGGTTCGCGATGTCGTTGCTGCCGGCCTCGGCAGCGCCTCGAACCACTTGCACCGTTGACGACCCGCGAGCCGAGAGCTGGGGGAAGTGGTCGAACGCTTCATCGATCTGCAGAGGGCCCGTCTCGAGCCAATTGTCGATGAAGCCACCGTGCAAGCCGTTGACCGCAGGACCCTCGACGCGAAAGTGAGTGTCCCGCCATTCGTTGCTTTTCGATGCTGTCCCGGTCCACTCCTGGGCAATACCGACGCCGCCGGTGAAGCCGATCTGTTCATCGCAGATCAAGACCTTGCGGTGAGTTCGCCGATTGACCCTGGTGAGACGTTTGCCCTCTGCCGGCTCGATCGGACGAAACCAGCGAAGATCGACCCCGGCGGCACGCATGGCCTTCTTCTGCGCCGTGGCGATGTGGCGTGAGCCGAAGGTGTCGAGGAGTAGGCGGACGCGAACGCCGGCCTCGGCGCGTTCGATCAGGGCATCGGTGAAGTCCTGCGTGATCGAGCCCTTCCAGAACACGAAGGTGACCATGTCGATCGATCGCCTGGATGAACCTATGGCATCGAGCATCGACTCGAAGATCTCATCGCCATTGCGTAGAACGGCGATCGCGTTGCCAGAGGTGCTCGGAATGCCCAGGAGCGCTTCGAGTCGGCGAGTCCACCAGTCCGTCGTCATCGGGAAAGGCTACGGCGACACAGCAGAGCTCCCGAAGACAGCTGCGGAGGGAGAACGGGTGGGAGCAGGCTCTCGGCGAGCGGCGGCAGTGCCGAGAGCCCAACTCCCGTCAGGCCCGAGGGCCCGTCGTTCTTGGGCACGCCATTGACGGCGCTGACGAAGTGATCGTCAGATGCGGCGAATGTCTGTATGGGTGAAACATCCTTGTGATGGTGCCCAAATGCCCTTTTCGAGTGGGTGAGACGCCATCGCCAGCTCGTCGCACATACCGGAGGTGCCAGCGGAATCACCGCAAGAGCGGGGAAACACCGCGAGAGCGGGCCAGGCTTCGTGAGGTGTGCTCAAATGCGAGCTTGTTCATCAGCCCTGCCAGGAGTTCACAATGACCAACGGTCGAATCTTTGCCGCCGAGTTCATCGGCACGTTCATCTTGATGCTCGGCGGTCCCGGCACCGCAGTGCTCGCGACCGGGGAGGGGGGCGTCGGGATTCTCGGGGTGTCGCTCGGGTTCGGTATCGCCTTGATGGTCGCGGCCTACGCCGTCGGGCCCGTGTCGGGCTGCCACATCAACCCGGCGGTCACCCTCGGCATGGCGATCATGCGCAAGATCGATGCCGCACTCGTTCCGCTCTACTGGGCCGCACAGCTGCTGGGTGCGGTGTTCGGCGGCCTCGTGGTTTTGCTGATTGCTCGAGGCAACCTCGGAGGGTTCGACGCCGAGACCTCGAATTTCGCCGTCAACCTCTACGGCGTCGACAACGGCTTCTACGCCCTGGGCTCGGTCATCATCGCTGAGGTCATTCTCACTGCGGTGTTGATGTTTGTGGTGTTGTCAACGACCAACCAGGGCTTCCCTGCCGCCGCTGGCGGCTTGGCGGTTGGCTTCACGCTGACACTCATCCACCTGATCAGCATCCCGATCGACAACACCTCGGTGAATCCCGCCCGCAGTTTCGGCATGGCGGTCTTTGCTGGTGGCGACGCCATCACCCAGCTGTGGGTGTTCTTCGTCTTCCCGATGATCGGGGCGTTCCTTGGTGTGCTGGCGTGGCTGATGGTCGACGACGACAGCATCGAAGACACCTTGCTCGTGGACACGCCACTCGACGAACTCCGCGACGCCGTCACCGACGCCATCGACTAGCGACCCCGGTTTTCAGCCCTTGGCGTTGTTGCTGCGGCGTCGGATGACGATGTCGAGCACTCGCAGTTCGCTCAGGTTGGCTGCGGCGGCTTCGTCCTCTGTGGCGAGGTGGCGGGCGGTGCGAGCCATCGACAACAGCTCGTCGTCCATCACGTCACGCCAGCGGCGGAACCACAAGCCATCTTTCGGATACCGCAGGATCTGGCGGATCTGGCGATCGTCGATCGGTGCCAGGAGCGGGCGTTTGGCCGCCAGCAACCTGGTGGCAGTGGCCTGACCCAGTGCGGCGGCATCGGGCAGTTCGGGCAGCTGCGACGTTGGTGCTCGGAGCAGCTGGAACAGCTCAGCCGCTCGCAGGATATGGGTTGCCTCGCACTCCCAGAGCACGGTGTCTGCGGGAATGTCGGCGAGAATTTCAGTGGTGAGCCACTGGCCTTCCGGGCCGAGCAACCACGCTGCAGCGGGCGCTGGGACCGAGTATCCCGTCATCGAACAGGCAACGATGTCCTCGGCGGTGAATCGCTGGGGATCTGCTTGCTGGCTGAGACGATCGAACTGGCCGTTGGTCGAGCGCAGGTGTGCAACGACGGCATTGGCCGCTGCATCGAGATCATCGAAGAAGCGGCCGGGGTGGCGGCGGAAGGGTGCGTTGGAGTCAGCCATGTCGACCATGATCGCGCTCGGCGGTGATCTTGCGTGACAGCTCTTCAACAACTTCCCCGAGGGGGACATTGGTGGTCTCTTCGGTGAGGCGGTGCGTCACTTCCGCCTGGCCTTCTTTCAACCCACGAGGTCCGAGCGTGATGCGGTAGGGGAAGCCGATGAGCTCGGCGTCGGCGAACTTCACGCCGGCCCTGGCGTCACGGTCATCGATGAGGACATCGACGCCTGCCTTCTTGAAATCGGCGTAGAGCTCGTTGCCGGCAGCGAGGGTTTCCTCGTCGGTACGCATCAGCGTGATGACCAGCTCATAAGGCGCGATCGACACGGGCCAGACAATGCCTTTGTCGTCGTGATGGGCCTCGACTGCGGAGGCCATGTTCCGGCCGATTCCAATGCCGTAGCTGCCCATCTGGACTGGGGCGATCTTGCCGTCGGGGTCGGCCACGCTCACGTTGAACTTGTCTGCGTACGTCGTGCCCAGCTTGAAGATGTGGCCGATCTCGATGCATCGAACGATGGTGAGCGCCGTTGCACACTGAGGGCATGCCTCGCCGACTTGAACTTCACGAAGGTCGACGAACTGCTCGACGTTCAGATCTCGTTCGACGCTGACACCTCGGTAGTGCCAGTCGTCTTCGTTGGCGCCTGTGGTCATGTTGACTCGGCCTTCGAGTTCGACGTCGGCGATGACACGCAGGTCGCTGATGGCAACAGCACCGAGAGATCCGGGATGGGCTCCGAGCGCTGCGACGGCTTCGTCGACTTCGGCCGGACGCACTTCGATGGCGCCGGTGACATCGGCGAGCTTCTGGGCGTTGAGCTGATGATCGCCTCGAACCACGACGAGAGTGGTGACGCCGTCGAGCACCATCACGAGGGTCTTCAGCTGGTGGGTGCCGAGTGCACCGCCCTCGAATGCTTCGAGCGCAGCGATGGTGCGTACGCCCGGGGTGGCGAACTTCTCGAGCTCGATGGCGTCGCCATCATCGATCGTCGGCAGGGTCGAGGTGGCCTTCTCGATGTTGCCGGCGTAATCACAAGACGGACAAACAACGACGTCGTCTTCGCCTGCGTCGGAGGGGGTCATGAACTCGATCGAGCTGTTGCCGCCCATGGCGCCAGAGCTGGCCTGCACGCCGAAGGCGGGAACGCCAATGCGCTCGAAGATACGGCGGTAGGCAGCATCGTGAGCGTCGAAGGCGGCATCGAGGCCGGCCTCGTCGATGTCGAACGAGTACGAGTCCTTCATGTGGAATTCGCGCACTCGCAACAGGCCGCTCTTGGGGCGGGCCTCGTCACGGAATTTGGTCTGGATGTGGTACCAGATCTGGGGGAGTTGCTTGTAGGAACTGAGCTCGGCGGCGACCGTGGCGAAGATCTCTTCGTGCGTGATGCCGAGGGCGTTCATCGCGCCCTTGCGATCCTCGAGTCGGAACATGATCTCGCCCATCGTGTCCCAGCGGCCGGACTTCTGCCAGATGTCAGCGGGGTGCATGGTGGGCAAGAGAAACTCCTGGCCACCGAGACCGTCGATCTCTTCGCGAACGATGGTCGCGACCTTCTGATGAACACGCCAGCCGAGGGGGAGCATCGAGTAGTGCCCGGCGTGCAGCTGACGGATGAAACCACCGCGAATGAGCAGCTTGTGACTCGGCGCCACCGCATCGCTCGGGGCATCTCGAAGGGTGGGTGAGAACAGCTGAGACCAACGCATTGGCAGAGGCTACCGATTGCGATGGCTGCGGGTGGTCGACTTTGCGACCACCCGGCTTCGCTACTCGAACAAGATCAGGGCAGAGCGATCTCGTAGGTGGCGATCGTGTCGCTGGCCCAGTTGGAGGAGAACAGCATTCGGCTGCCGTCTGGGCTGATGGCGACCGTCGACGTAGCGGACCAACCGTCGTCGCGGTTCTCGACAGATCGGTGGTGAGCCAGGCGTCTCAGCTGCGATTCGTCACCATTCAACTCCAGCAGCATGATCTCGTTCGTGAGCGGGCCCGCTTGATCGCTGAAGGTGTTCACGGCGATGAGGTCTGGTCGTTCGGTTGCAGCGGTGGAGAGTTGGGAGCCACGAGGCGGGTAGGGAGCCCCGGTGTCCGGCCCGACCACGACACGAATCGCACCGGTGGTGAGATCGGCCACCACGATGATGCCCTCGCTGCTCGGACCCCCGTAGACCGTGGCGACCAAGACATCAGAACCGTCAGCGTCCTGGGCAACCGTGTGTGAGGAGGCTTCGATTGCGATGGTGCGAACAACGCTGAGGTCCGAGTCGAGAACAAGCACACCCGTATCGTCGACAACGACGTATCCGGTGCCAGAAATCATCGGTTGTGGGGCTGCATCGACAGTGGCGGAGCCACCGATCTGGATCGACCCCGTCTCGGTGTTCGCCACGGCCCAGGACGTGGGGCCGCTGACTGGTCGACACAACAGCCCCATCAGCGAGGTGCCGCTCGTCGTGGTGCCTGACATCTCTCCGAAGCCGATGGCCTCGCAGCCGGTTCTGATCGCTACGTCGGTGTCGCCGGTCGAAACATCGTAACTGACCAGATCAGGGCCGCTGGTGAAGTAGAGGCGGTCTGGGTTGGTGCTGTCCCAGGACACGTCCTCGATGTCGGAGGCGGCAGAGAGATCGGGCGCCGCAACCATCTCACCTGTGCCAGCGTCGACGATGATGTGACCCGCAGTGGACTCGGCGGAACCGCGAGTCTGGTACAGCAGCACCAGACTGCCGTCGGCGTTGAAGGTCTGGGTCTGAGAAAAGACCGGTTGCACGACGCTGCCGGGCGTGCCGCTGATGAATCGACGGATGGCAACACCGGTGTCGGGTTCGATGGCGTAGGCGTCGAGTTGCGGCTGGTCCATCGGCGATGTCGGCAGGTCGTCGAAGCCGGTGATCCCGACCGAACGCTGGTCTGGGGGTGTGAGCAAGGCGGGAACATCTGCGTCGGGGTCAGGCTCAGGCTCAGGGCCGGGAGCAGGCACGGTCTCGACGATCGTGTCGGTCACCGCATCGACCATCGGGGCGTCATCGTTGCTTGGCCGCACCAACCACCAGCCGCCGCCGACGATGAGGGCGACGAGTGCGAGCAGTGTGAGACGTGATCCAGCCGGCGCGGGTGGTTCGAATGGTGGTGGTGAGACTGACGACAGTCCGGAGCGGACATCTGCTGCAGCTGAGTGGAGTTGATCGTCGAGATTCATGCTGTCGGTCCGTTCTCATTCGGAAGGACCCGTGCAAGTGCTGCACGACCTCGTTTGAGATGAGTCTTGACTGTTTCGTCGCCACATTGGAGGATCTCGGCGATCTCGGCGATCGGACGATCCTCCCAGTAGAACAGGGCAATGGTCTGCGCTTGGCGCTTCGGCAGGGCTCGCACGGCCGCCCAGACCTCGCTGCTGTCTTCGGGAATCGTGACGTGTGCGGTACGACGGGCCCGAACTGCGGTGATCATCTTCGCTTCCGCCATCAGTCGTCGTCCTCTCGAGGTGCTCTTGTTCACGAGAACGCGCCGGAGCCACGCACCCACGTTGTCGTACTCGGCGACCTTGGTCCATCGCTTGTGGGCTTCGGTGAAGGTGTCCTGAACGAGATCCTCGGCAATTGGTCGACTTCCGGTCAGCACGAAGCCCAGGCCGAGTAGGGCCTGATACTCGCGCTGGTACACCTCGTCGAAGGTCGTCGCTGCGCCGTCGAAGAGAGTGATCGGGTCGATCGGATCGATCAAGGGAGTGAGCGTAGGCTCCAGCAAGGCTCTGACAGTAGACAGCGGAGTCTCCAGATGTAATGGGCGATCGACCCGGGGGAGTGCGTCAATCATCGTTCGACGACACCGATTCGGAAGGCAGCAGGCGGGTGGATGGCCCCAGATGGGGCAGGGTCAGTTCGTAGACCTCGGCATCGATGCCGCACGATCCGCCGTCAGAGTTGAAGTAGACGCGGGTGAAGGAGCGGTTGACCACGGCGTGGGTCTCAGTCCAGTAGTCGTCGCCGCAGTTGTAGGTGTGGGCGAGGTCGTACACCCGGCCGGTGCCGCTGATGTCGACGAGCATGATCTTCTCGCATGACCAAGCGCCAGCGTCTTTGCAGTTGTAGGTCGACACCACGACCCAGCCCGGCTGGTCATAGCCCTTGCCAGAAACGTGGATGCTGGTGTTCGCATCGTTGTAGAGGTCGACCAGGCGAGTGCGTTCGAGCGTGGTGAGATCTACCGCAACCAGCCAACCAGCATCACGATCGGCCGAGAAGTCGATGTAGACGTAGCTGTCGGTGCCCGCAGCCGAGAGGGCGATGTCGCTGTGGTCGCCCTTGTTGTTGACTCGACGTGGGTTGGTGAGGTCGGCGTTGAAGACCAGCGTGGCGTTCCAATGACCAGCCATCACGTAGCGCCCGGTCGGTGACATCGAAACCCAGTCGAGCGGGCCGGCATCGGCGGGAGCGTCGCTGAGGTCGAACGTGCCGAGGATCTGGTCGGTGGCGAGGTCGTAGCTGACGATGCCGATGGGGTTTTCGGCGCCGTCGAAGACGGTCCATGCCATGCGGTTGCCATCAGCGCTCGGCGATCCTTCGGCCTGATCCTTCATGTAGGACGCCGACGGGAAGCGGGCGGTGATCCGGATCGTCAAGTCGGCAATGATCGAGGTGCGGCCGGTACTGACTGACGTCTCGAACCAGTCGAGAGCGCCGGAGGAAGCGTTGCCACCGGCGACCGAGCGGACCAGGTCGGCGTCGGTGGGATGCCACTGTGGCTCAGCGTCGGGGTGGATGTCGAGGGTGCGGACGAGCGCCAGGGTCACCCGGTCATGGACCCGGTACTCGGCGTCGCCGTGGTAGGTCATGAAGAGCGTTCCGTCGGCGTTCTCGGCCTGGCGTCGGCTGTAGGTGTTGCGGTTGAAGCGTGTGTCATCGGCCGACGTCACACGTCGGAGCTGTGTTCGGTAGACGGGGTCGGCGTAGGTGACGCCGATCAATGGCTTTGTCCAACTGGCAACCGGTGGCGTCGCGTCGAAGCTCGTGAGGTCGATGTCGATGTCGGCAGGTGTGACTACTGCGGTTGGCTTCCGGGTAGCAGTCGGTGCGGCGACCGCACCCGCTGGCGGAGTTGGCGCCTGGCGCTGGTCGGTGGAAGCGGTGATGTCGGCTTCGACTCGCTCAGTCGACCCATTGTCTTGAGGAACGACAAGACCGGCGAAGAAGCAGAAGATCGAAAGACCCACAACGGGGGAACGGCGGGGCACAGAGGTTCTAACGCATGGCACCCCCTCTTCGGGGGACACATTTCTCTTTCACTTCGATGATGAGGCGTCGGTGTTTCGACCGGCGATGATCTGGACTGGCGCCAGAACGCCGGCAGCAAGGGCGGCTTGGAGGTTCTGCAACATCGTCGGCCAATCGGCACCCATGAGGTGTGACAGGTTCGCCGGAGGCGGGTGAGCGTTTGCTGCGTCGAACGCTTGTCTGACGAGGACGCGTCGATCGATCGGTGCCGACGGTGTCAGTCCTGCTGAGGTCATCGACTCCAGATAGTCGCTCGGAGTAGCCAGGTGGCTTGTCGACGGCACAGCCGACCATGGAACAGGGAAGCTCAAATCTCCGTCGCTCATGCGCATGATGTCGTACACAGCGATCGCTCCTCCCGGTCGCACGACCCGGGCGAGTTCTTTGAAGAGTGCGGCCTTGTTCTCGATGTTCATGCCGACGTGGAACATCGTGGCGGCATCGAAGCTGTGGTCGTCGAAGGCCAGGTCGGTGGCATTGGCGACTTCGAAGGACGTGCGCTCGTCGAGGCCGGTGCGGATACTGAGCTCTGTCGCCAGTTCGATGAAGTCGGCTGTCAAGTCGATGCCGGTGATGTGACGCTTGGAATCGACCGCCAGTTGCCTGGCGGCGCCGCCGATCCCGCAGCCGACATCGATCACTCGAGCATCGTTGGCCAGCTGCAGATCAGCCAGCAGCGCAGCTGTCGCAATGCCTCCGCCGAGGTGGAACTCGTCGACTCCAGACAGGTCGGCCTGGCTCAGCGCCCCGACGTCGATTCCTGACGTCGTGAGCTGGTTCAGGATTCGGGTGACCAGGTCGTCCTGCCCGTAGTGATCGTCGAGGTTCGTCATGGCAGAACTCTGCCACGAGATGGGCAGGCGAGGGTCAGGCCGCAGTGTTTCCGGCGAGGACTCGAAACGCGAGCTGTTCGGAAGGGTCGATGGTCAGATCGTTGGTAAAGTCGTGGACCACGATCGCACGTGAAACTGCGCAGTGGACCTCGCCGAGGACCGCACCATCGATCGTGGTGAGTGAGCGGATGTCGCCGTTGCTGACGAGGTGACGCTGACGGCAGTGGTGGCAATCGATGAGGATCATGGTCTCATTGTCGAGGCAGCCACTCTTCAGTAAAAGCGATGCTTACTGATGGTTTCCATTCACTTCTACTGATGTATCGATAGGTAGGCCGTAGACTCTCCGACATGGAGATCTCGGTCCAACAGCTGCGCATGCTGCGAGAAGTGGCAAACCAGGGAACGATTGCCGCGGCGGCCGAACGGCTTGGCTACACGCCGTCAGCGGTGTCGCAACAGCTGTCTGCAGCCGAGAAGGTCACCGGCATAGCGGTGCTCGAACGCACGGGCCGCAACGTGATGTTGACCGATGCCGGCCGTGAGCTGGTGCGGCACGCCGAGTTGGTTCTCACCCATCTCGAACAGGCGCAGGCGGCGGTCGAGCGAGTGCATGGTGCTGTCGCTGGCACGATCCGGCTCGGCTTCATCGAGTCGATCGGGGCATCGATGTTGGGTCCGCTTCTCGGTCGACTGCGCGCCGACTACCCGGACCTGTCCGTGCGTACTCGGTGGGTCGAAGGCGCTGATCCTCTCGCGCTTGTTCGGACCGGCGAGCTCGATATGGCGTTCGAGATCGACTATCCGTCGGCACCGAGCCCGATACCAGCCGATCTCGCAACCGAGCAGGTCTGTGTCGACTGGTTCCGCATCGTGGCGCCCTCGAAACGTTGGGCCCGAACACCGCCGACGGTGCTCGACATCGCCGAGTTGGCTGGCGACGATTTCATTGCGCCGCCGTGGGCCGACTCGTGTGGCCGAGCCGTCACGCTCACCTGCCGCCGGGCCGGATTCGAACCTGATCTGGCCCATGAGGTGCCGGACTACCCAACGACGCTTCGTCTCGTTTCTGCTGGCATCGGCGTATCTCTGATCCCCGATCTGGGCTTGCGCTCGATTCCAGACGGCGTGGTGGTCATCGACCCAGCCGAGCCAGTCTGTCGAACGGTCGAGCTGGCCTACCGCAAGTCCAGCGGCGAGCGCCCAGCCATTCGGACCGTGGCCGACGCCGTGCACCAGCTCGCCGTCGACTTGGGTCTTGATCGCGGTGAGGCATGACGAGTGCATCAGTGTTCGGACTGCCGGTTGCCAAAGCCTCCGCGTGGATCTTCAACTGTTACGTGGTCGAGGCCGACGCTGGGCTGGCCGTGATCGATCCTGGCCTTCCGCTGGTGGCCCGAAAGGCGCTCGAAATGATCGAGCGGGACCTCGGGCGGTCCGCCGGCGACATCGTGTCGGTCAACTGCACGCACGGACGCCCCGACCACGTCGCCGGTGTCTCGACCCTCACCGGCCAATCGTCGTGCGATGTGCATCTTCCTGAGCGTTGCAGGGACTACCTGGCTGGTCAACGGCCGCGGGTGTTCCCTGGCGTGGAGTCGACACTGCGGTTTGTGCCCGTCTGGGGCGGACAGCAGTTCTCGCCCCGGGCGGCGATGGAGTTCGCCCGCCATGGCACGTCGATCGGGTTCGGCGGTCCGCCGATACTGACGCTCGACTTCGAGTCGACCGGGTTCGTTTCTGACGGCGAGACGCTTCCGGGCGCTCACGGGTGGGAAGTGATCCACGCTCCTGGCCACACCGACGATTCGACGTGCTTCTAGCACGCCGAGTCCGAGACCTTGATCAGTGGCGACGCTGTCGTGACCCACGCCGGTGATGCTTGGTTCAATCCCGAATACGTCGATCGAGCACTGGTTGAAGCCACTGAAGAGCGCCTGCGAAGCCTCAAGGTTCGCCACCTTCTGCCCGGACACGGGGAACCGATCGAGGCCGCCGACGTGTGGCGGTCGGCGGCGTTTTCCACCCCCCCCACCCCCACCGGGTCGGCGGTCACCCCGCGGCGGCCGCTCCCGATTATCGACACGGACGCCCGGTCGGTGCCGCTGTCCCCGTCTTTTGCGCCCGACGCTGGGTCGCCCGTGTGGGCGCTCGCCGTGGCCGTTGCGGACGTCCTTGCCGCCCGCGTGGAGGCGGCGGGTGGGACGCTCGCGCGGCGCGTCGCGGAGACGGGCGCGTTTGGGTCGGCCGACGCGGGCCGGCGGGGGTGGGCACGGATGCGCTCCTTCCGCCGGCGGGGGTCGAGTTGAGCTGGCCTGCTGGCGTCGAGGGGGGGGGGGGTAGGAGGAGAGGCATGGCAGCGGCGGCGGGTGTAGTGTGGCAGGACGGCATCGAGGGTGGGCCGGTTGCGGCGCGCGGGCGGCCTCGTACTGTATTATTGTTCCTCTCCTTTTGGGCTCTGATTTTCTTATTACTTGCCTCTGCCACGTCGTTTGGTGGGAGCTGCACCTGTGCACGCTTGCTAGGCCGCTATGAGCCGCTGCTATAAACTGCCACGACGAACTTGGCCTTGCCACAACAGGACGTTGGTTTCTCTGTGGCTTCCCACCTGGACCGCGCAGTGGTTGACGAGTGCGAGACACAACCGATCAGTGCAGCTGGCAACTGTCCACGGAGCCGCAGGTGTGTCAGCGCACCAACCGCTCTGCTCTGTCTGGGCGAGGGCGCCAACAAGACGGACACGGCACACGGCGCCAGGTGTCGGCGCGCACGAGACGGTAACGATCGCTTCGGGGCCGTCGGCGGTTTCGGTCCCCTCGGTCCGCAGGGTCGTCCACTCACCCTGAGGGATGACGGTGTACCCGGTCTTTGTGGAGAACTTGAGCCCTACGGTCACGACGCTTGTGCCATCAGGAAGCCGTTGAGCCGGAGCACACCCCGGAAATCGCCGCCAAACTAACGGATAGGCAAACCTCTAGCTACCTAGGTATCACGCACGAGTTTTTAAGTAAGATCAAAAAGCAGTTCTAAATGCAATAAAATTTGTGGCAAGTTGAACTTGTTCAACTC
>ENA-ORXM01000656-ORXM01000656.1-marine-metagenome-genome-assembly--contig:-NODE-656-length-57617-cov-5.963173_pt1 | contig 57617 bp, 60 predicted proteins | sample MGYA00237867_ERZ511480 | MGnify/ENA primary metagenome ERZ511480 (study PRJEB26309, sample SAMN06266103) | marine metagenome | isolation source: Algal blade | place: United Kingdom:Sidmouth, United...
ATCGATGAAGCGATTGTGGAGATGGATAAACAAGGCATTACAGGAAAAAACACTACACCCTACTTGCTGGCGAGCATTGCAGAGAAAACCGCTGGGCGCAGCCTAAATACCAATATTAAATTGGTGTTAAACAATGCAGCTGTGGCGGCTAAAACGGCAGTTGCTTTTGCCAAGTTGAATAACGCCTAGGTTTGATAATTTTGACCTGAAGGCACTTTCGTGCAGGCGCGATGGATAAGCAAAGGGGCGATGTTTGTCCTGCGCTAGGAGATGTTGTTGAACATAGATCTCGAGAAATTAATTCGTCTGCGGCATTGGCTTCACGCACATCCAGAAGTCTCGCGTCACGAGCACAAGACAGCAAAAGCTGTACTGAAGTTCCTTAATGAAAACGCTAGACCAGATGAGATTGTTCCCCTAGACGGTACTGGTTTTGCGGCAGTGTACGCAGGCGCTACTGCTGGCAAAACGGTGATGATTCGGTGCGAGCTAGATGCGCTGCCCATCCATGAAATCAACGACGATATACCTTATCGCTCTCTCTATGATGGGGTGGCTCACAAGTGTGGCCATGACGGCCACATGACAATTCTTGCTGGCTTGGCGCAGCAGCTTGTCGAAAGACCGGCAATGGGGCGTGTTGTGCTGCTATTTCAGCCAGATGAAGAAACGGGAACTGGCGCTAGTCAGTGTTGCGCACATAAAAACTTCGAGAAGATCCGACCGGACTTGGCTTTTGCATTGCACAATCTGCCGGGTTACCCGGCTGGTGAAATTGTTTGCAAAGCGGGCACATTTGCCTCTGAAGTGCGATACGTCGCCATCGAGTTCTCGGGTAAAGAAGCGCATAGTGCGCAGCCGGAAACGGGCGTAAGTCCGGCGCTTGCTTTAGCCGAGCTCACCCTGAAAGCTCAAGCAATCCAGGCACTCCACGATAGAACTGAGGCTTATGCACTGGTCGTTCCTGTTTACAGTCAAATGGGAGTGCAGGCATCTGGTGTTTATCCCGCTAACGGTGAGTTGCATTTTACCTTGAGATCGGCCGATGCCGCCGTTCTTGAAACTATGTGGCAAGAGCTTTCAGACTGTGCACGAAGCATTGCTAAGCTGCACGGATTGGATGTTGAGTTTGAAATAAAGGAGCATTTTGCCGCTAGTGTTAACAGCCAGCTCGGTTTTGACATGATCAAGCAAGTATCAGCTCAGCTCGGTTATAGCTTCACGACGATCGATCACGCCTTTCGTTGGGGTGAAGATTTTGGCGAAATTACTAAAGACTACTCTGGCGCTATGTTTGGTTTGGGTTCGGGGCTCAGCAAACCTGCACTTCATAACCCCGACTACGATTTTCCGGATGAGATACTGGGCTGTGGTATTCAGATGTTTACGGCGTTAATAAAGTTGGCGCTGAAGCAGGAATCAGCAGGCGAACAACCGACGGCTGTGCCTGATGACGTGTAGGGCTTGTTGATCTGGCTAGCCTGTCGTCGGTAATAGTTGGTTGTTATTTTTCGAGCGGCTTTAATTCTTTCAAGTTGTCTAGCAGCGCATGCCTTAAAGCAACCAGAGGCTCTGAAGCTGAATCCTGTACCGCTTGTGCAAAGCAGTTAACGTCCTTCTCTAAGATGCCGATGGTATTTTCTGCTTCATAACCTTGCCTTGACCAGTTGATGTTGTCGAGGCCAGAGCTAAACCAGTTCTGGCCGGAGCTGCTGTTCATAACGCTTAACAGCTGCTCTTGTGGCAACCCTAGTTTTTCGCTCATCTCGATTAACTGCCGTGTGACCGCGACTGACATAGCGGCTGAAAAGTTGTTCAAAACTTTGGCTGTGTGGCCGGCCCCAACAGCTGCACCGAGCCGATGGAAGTGCTGGCCCATGGCTGTGAAAACAGGCATTAATTTGTCTAGTTGTTTTTCGTCACCGCTGAGCATAAAAGACAGGCAGCCGCGTTCGGCGCCAATGGGGGCACCCGACATAGGCGCATCAAGTAAGCACAGTGTTTTTGGCAGTCGGCTCTCCAGAGCGCGTGCATAATTTGGATCCAAGGTAGAACTGAGCAGCAAAACCTGCATCTTGCCGTTGTTGTGTATAAGGCCGTGTTCTGCAAACAGCAGTTGCTCTGTTTGTGCCTGGTCACGCACTACAGATATAACGACCTCGCAGCGCTGACTGAGAGCGCGCGCTGAATCGAGCATGTGAGGCGCAAAGGATCCAAATTGGGCCTTTTCTCTAACATCGAAGCCTAGAACTTTAAAGCCCGCTTGCTGCAGCCTCTTTGCCATGGGCAAACCCATCGTTCCACAACCTGCAATACCAATCGTTTGCATCACTACCTCATTTCATCTTTGGCTAAGAAGTTTTTCGTAAATTTCAGCGTACTATTGATTAACAAGTGGGCTGTCTCTGAGACTACAGAAAAACTAAGTTTTTGGAGATTGCTCAAAACACTTTTGTGCAAACTCGGCACCCCGCTGCAACGCCCCCTCAATCAATCCACCGCTTTGGCTGGATGTTTCGGCGGAGATAAAATCTAGGCAGTCGGCCCATGACTCACCTGCCGATGGCGCGGCGCTATAGTTCGGGTGATGTTGTAGCGCTTGTCTATCAGATGCAGCGGCGGTAAGTGGCTCAGCGCTCCAGTCTTGAAGAACAGTTTGCATTGGTTTTAATGCTTGCTCACCAAAAAAACTAGCCAGCTGTTGTAACGCTAATTCTTGGAGAGTGGTGCTACCCATCCGAGCACGCTCACGTGCATCTAAGCGCACAAAGCCAAACAGTGCGTAACACGCATCTCTCTCTTTGGCGTTTTGCTCCAGTATGTGAGGTGAGCTTGCATCGTGCACTTCAGCAAGCACTCCAGTTGCACTAAAAGCATCGCCTGAAAAACCAGAACTGCGCCAAAACGGGTGATTATAGAGTGCAAAAAACTTCGCTTGCGCTGCCATCCACGTGGGTGTTTTTTGCAAGTAGTAGTTTAGTTCAGCCGGTAAGATTGGCTGGTATTGGCACTCTGCGACCAGTCGAGGTGGGAATGCCAGAGCAATTTTGTCAGCGTGAATACTCTGATTTTCACCGTCAACAGATACAACAGCTTCGGCTCCTCGGTCTTCTTTGTTGATACTATAAAGTTGGGCATTGAGTAGCACCTTACTGCTGGGCAAGTCTGCCGCCATGGCTGAGACCAGTGTGCCGATACCGCCTTGGATACGTTGTGCATACTGCATTGGCTTGAGCTGCGTATTATGGTGTATCTGCCCATCGGGCGTTTGGTGCAATAGAGTGCCTTCGCAATATTGATCGTAGCTGGGAATTGAGAAGTGCTGCAACAGTGCATGAACATAAGGTTGGCCGTGCCACACCCACGATGGTCCTAGGTCTATAGCGCCTTGGGCACATTGCTGGCTTAGCGCTCTGCCGCCAAGGCGGTCACGTGCTTCAATTACTTGGAAATCGAGTCCGTGTCTTTGGCAATGCCAAGCAGCTGAAAGTCCGCTCAGTCCCGCTCCGGCGATAAGAATTGATGGCGCCATAAAAAATGCTGCTTAAAAATTTCAGACTATGCGTGAATCTGTGTAAATTTGCCAGATGTACAGGTGATCGGTCTTTCGTTCATTGTAGAGTTTGCTCACTGCGAGCGGACATTGCTATAACTTTTAGTTGTCTAGCTGCCTGCCTCGCTGGAGTGTGTTATACCTAGATCGATAAGATAAAACGGCTAGCTGCTGTAGGCTGCGGCTTTCAGCTTTGGCTTTTTGGGGGAGTTCGTTCACTGATGCTGATGTATCCAAACGCTTTCTGCATCCGAATTAAGGGTCAAATTTCAAACTATGGAATTATTGCCATTCTCAGTCTTGCTGCCATTTATAGTGGCCTGCGTAATTATTGAATCGACTCCCGGTCCGAACATGGCCTATTTGGCGATAGTAAGCATCAACGATGGACGCAAGGCTGGTTACGCTGTAACTGCAGGTGTGGCGCTTGGTCTTTTTATTATCGGTATCGCTTGCGCGCTAGGTGTAGGCACCTTGATAAGCAATTCGGAGATAATCTACCAAGCTTTGCGTGTGGCCGGGGTTGCGTATTTGTTCTGGTTGGCATGGGATGCATGGCGTGAAGAGCGTGAACCCGCTGCTGCGATAAGCGGCGAGCCACTGAAAAATGCCAAATTTTTTAGGCGCGGTCTCATCACCAACTTACTCAACCCAAAAGCGGCACTCTTTTACGTTGCGATATTGCCAACTTTTGCGTCGCCGACGGGCCCGGTATTGACGGAAGTCATATTGCTGACGATAGTATTCGTGATAATCGCAACAAGTATTCACGCTTCTATTGTGACTTTGGCGGGTACGTTGCGCCCATTTTTGGAGAGTCCTGAAAAAAGGCAGGTAGCGCGACGTATTCTGTCCTTGTTATTAGCCTGTGTGGCAGTTTGGTTTGCAATATCAACGAGTAAAGGTCTCTAACAGGCCAATTGCAGTTACCTTTACTGCCGCTTGCAATTGATGGCAGGGTGACACACTTAATATCCCCGCCTTTAGGGTTATTAGCTTCGCGAACACGTTGGTACCTTGGCAGGGTAGTGACTTAGTCACACGGTTTAATGTAAGTGGACAATACAATGAAAATACTTGATTCATTCAAAACCTAGTTACTGCTTGTCTGAATTCCGGTAAAAATACTTCTTTCAGCAACGGTGTGTCAGTATGATGAAGACTTTACAGATCGCGGTTTTAACTCTCCCGGCCGTGATACTCGCAGCCTGCTCAAACTCGCACAACGCGCACCATAGTAAAGATGCCAACGCCGCAATGCTCAAAGCGGACACAGAACAGACTATTCCTGCTAGCGTTCAACAAAATTGTTTGAGCTGCCACACAGTTGCGGCTAAAAATGAGCCAAGCAATGCAATAGCGCCACCACTTTTTGCAGTGAAAAATCATCTCAGCGAGTTTAGTGATCGAGACGAATTTATTCGGCATGTATCAGCTTGGGTGAAAGCACCTAGCTCGGATCAGTCACGTATGCCCGGTGCAGTGAAAAAATTTGGTCTTATGCCAGCTTTGCCACTAACCGATGAAGTTCTCGAAGAGATATCTGGCTGGATTTACGATACGCCAATGAATAAGCCAGGTTGGTATGCTGAACACTTCCAAAAAGAACACGGCAAAAAACCTAGCGAGTAATGCGGCAGCTCACCATGGCTTGGTGTAAGAGGACCTCGCAAAGAGGTGATGTATGCTCCTGTCGCCAAGCTTTGCCTAGGCTTTAACCGTTGTTCAGTTCTCGAAGTTGTTTTGACCAGTCTCGATAGTTAAATACTTGGCCAGTTTTTCTAACCTCAGACAGTTTGTCCAACTCGAGTTCGGCGAATATCCATCCAGGTTGGTCTAGTTTTGCTTGCACCAGCACGCCGTCCGCCGGAAAACCATAGTCAACCGGCGTATACACGGCCGCAGCGCCGTGGTTTGTATCCACTGATGCAACCCATGGCGCGTCGCCGACAGTTGGGCATTGGATAACGTAGCATTGGTTTTCTAGTGCACGAGCGCGAGAGCCAATGCGAACCCGGTTGTACCCAGCTAGGGTATCGGTGCAACTGGGCACCAAAATGATATCCGCACCGAGCTGAACCATTTGACGTGCGTAGTGAGGGAACTCACTGTCATAGCAGATGCATATACCGAGCTTGCCTGCCGGTGTGTCAAAAACACCAATGCGGTCAGATGCCGCCATGTGCCAATACTCGTCTTCGAAACGGGTCATGGTGAGTTTGTCTTGGTAGATGATCGTGCCATCCGGAAGGAAGAGATAGGCTCGATTGACAAAAACATCGTTTTGCAAGACAGGTAAGCTAGCTGCCAGCACAGTTACTTGGTAATGCTTTGCCAGTTGCTGGTGCAGAGCAATAAATGGCTCGACATGCATCTGCATAGCGCGGATTTGCCCAATCACATCGGCTTGCATTTTTTCATCAAAAAGCGCGCAGAGCTCCATGGCGCCGTATTCGGGGAAGAGCAACAGTTGCGCTCCCTGCTGGCTAGCCTGTTTTACCCACGCCTCGACATGCTGGCAGTAGTCTTGCCAAGAGTTATGTCTTGTTATGGGGTAATTTGAGGTGGCTATTTTGATAGTGCTCATAAGGCTTTGATCCAGAGCTGCTGTTGGTTTTACGTTGTGTGTTGTGATCACTGTAGTGCTTGCCTCAATCGAGGTGGGCGACTGTCAATCGGTGTCAGATGTAGCCTATTGATAAACGATTTTTGAAGTCACTACAAGCCATCCGTAGATCAAGATGATTGCTTAGTTTAGAAGTACGCACGCTGTGATCGGGCGAAAATAATGTGTAGCGATAGCGAAGTTGCAGTATCGGCCCTGCTAGATCGATTATCTATGTAGGGCTGCTCCAGCGGATATCGGCTGTCTAAACGCTGTCCGTTCTAGATTTTAGCGCTGTCGACTGCATGGGTATTCGCGTGTAGGCAGGTGGCATTGCATGTGTTTTCTATTGCGAGTTTTATAAGCATTTTGGTGGCTGCATTGATGTTTCTTTGTTGGATTTTATCCGACCTAAAAGAGCTCACTTCAGCGATATAATCTTGAAAAGTGACAATGCTAACCCTGTAAGTCTTGCTTTTTGCCTCTTCGGGGTCGAACAATTCGGTGCTGAAGTGTCTGGTTTTTATCGATGCACCATCTGACTCTGATTCCTCTTCCCAAGTTTTTATATTGCGAAGGCTGATACTCCACCCAAGCATGCCGCCTGTGTTGTGTCTGACTTCACTTAGCATATGCTCTGCTTCAAGATCCGCTGCTTCTGCATTTTTTGCTTGCAGCAGTTTGAAGGACGTCGGCAGTAGGTCTTTGTCGGAAGGGTAGTAGTAGTTAGCCATTGCTGATCCGAGCAAATGGCTGCTGCGCGTGGTGACAAAACCAGTGCGTCTTGACGTTGAACGCGGAAAGCTCGACTGTGAAAATGTGGCTTTAGGGATACTCACCCAGCCAGACATCCACTGCTTGTCATTGTCGGCCAGTGCAGCTGACAGCGCAGCAGAACTTTTGCTGATATTTTCATCTAGAAAACGATCGGCATTAAACAATGTGAGGGTGTCTGCAGGGGGGGATTTAATAGCTTGATCAACCAATTCAGCTCCGTTTTCCTTTTTTTCCAGTGAGCGCAAAAAATTGGCTCCTTGAACGTATCGCAGAGCGATGTTGTCGCCGCGTCTATTGGGAAATAGCTTGGCTGTTCCAGTCAGAGCGGGCAGGTATCTGAGGTACTGTTCGTCGTCCTGATACGCTTGTGTGCAGTCGTTTTCGGCACACAGCTCTTCGGTAACCTTCTGCGCATGACCTTCCAAAACGGCTGAACGCTCTAATGATTTCCAAGGGTTACTGTGGTGTAGTTTTGTCAGATCGTATCGCACGTCATCTGCCGCGTGCGCCAACTCGTGATATAAGACGGTTAACGCAGCTTGCTCGGTTGTATTGCCCTTTGCTTTCAAGCGATCAATGTGGTCTTGCATATTTTTTCGGTCAACGACAATTTCTTTTTTTTCTGGGTCGTAGAGTGCAATAATGCTGTCGAGAGAGTCTTCTACTTGTTGTTCTAAGATGCTTTGACGAGATTTTTTACTGAACGCCTTTTCAACTGAGTCCTCCAAGAGCTCGTGGTGCGTGTAATACATCTCGCCTTTGTCTTGTATCTTGATAGGCACATCTTTTAGAGAGACATCTAGCTTGTTTTCAACAGCGGGAATGGCTTGTTCGTACCAGCGTGTGATGTTTTCGTCAGAAGCGGGTGTTGAATCAATTCTTTGCACAGGGGTTGTTGTGCAGGCTTGCAATAAAACCACTGCGCATACCGTTCCCAAAACATTGTAAGCACGCATGAGCTTAACCTTCGTCACGAACATAGAGGATTTTTGTTAAGCAGCCAGCACCTATTTCCTGTACAAAATCCTGAATTGTGCCTTTTGGTTTTGTGCCACTGAGCTTGCCTTTGATGTAGTAAGTCACGCGGCCATCATCAATATTGATGTCGGAGCCTGTAGATTCGTCAACATGAAAGCCCGTCTCTTGCACTATTTTAAATCGACCACCTGCGCCGAGCTCCTGCTCTTGCTGTGTGCCCAGCACGTTCATGCGTGCGACACCATCAACGACTTGAAAGGAGAATTCTCCTTCCATATTGGTGCAGCTCATACGCCAGCTATTTTGCGTTTGAGATGGCGGTGTTTTTTGGATTTTTGCTGTCCACCAACCGTCGTAGGCATTTTTTTCGTCTGCTGCAATAGGCCCGGTTGCGCATCCCGATACTAGGGCTGAAATTAGGGTCACAGTAAAAACGGAAGATGCTGATTTATATGACTTTATGCTCATGAGGCTCTCGGTAGTTCAATTCGGTTTACAGGTTCAGCCAGCTTCAACACAGTTTTAAGCAGCGTACTGGTACTTGTTAGGTGGGTGTTTGTAAGTTTTTTGAAACACAGTGAGCATGTTAACGGCTTGAATCGACATTTTTTGCGCCCAAAGTCACACATTCGTATAAAACGTGACGGTTTAGAAGCGTGATCGAGATCGAGCTATAGAGCGACTCGGCTGAGCTTTTCTCAGCTGGGCTTTAGCGACCGCGAACCAGTGGGCTGGGCAGGTCTTTCGCGGGCCACTAGAGAACAGCCGCGCGATCTAATGCAGCCGTTTTTATCAGTGCAAAAGCCGTGTCACCTGGGTGGAGGTCGAGCATTTCTAGGTTGATGCGCGCTACGCGCACCAGCAAAACTGTTTTGTCAGGAAGTTGCAGCAACACCTCCGCAAAGGCTCCTTCTTCTTCAGAGATATCGACTATGACCCCACGCAGCTGGTTACGCAGGCTGCTGTTCTCGAGTGGCTTTTTGGCGATTGATATATCTCGAGCACGCAAGCGTAGTCTCACCTTGCTGCCAATAGGTTTGTCTATCTGTGCGGCAATTAGGCTGCCCGCTGCCGTCTGCAAAATAGAGACTGCAAACTCGGTACGGTGTGATTGCACAGTGGCAGGAATGAGAGAGCTTGCCTGATAACGGCCGGTGTGGGCACGTAGATCTAGGCGTGTGAGCACGTTCTCGGGGGCGCCAACAGCTTGCTGCTGTCCATCGTGTAACAGCACCACTGTGTCAGCTAGTCGGGCGACTTCTTCCAGTGCGTGGCTGACGTAGACAATTGGGATTTGCATCTCGTCTCGCAGGCGCTCAAGGTAAGGTATGATGTCGCGTTTACGTGCACCATCCAGCGCTGACAGTGGCTCATCCATGAGCAATATTCTGGGGGAGCACAGCAAGGCACGTGCAATAGCAACGCGCTGGCGCTCACCACCCGATAGGTTAGCGGGTCGTCGCGTCAGTAGGGGGCCAAGTGCTAACAGTTCTACGACTGTGTGCATCTTTACATAGCGATTGGATTTGGTGGTCAGCCACTCACCATAACGCAGATTGCTCTCGACGCTCATATGAGGAAAAAGTCGCGCGTCCTGAAACACGTAGCCAATACGTCGTTTGCGTGTAGCGACGTCGATAGCCAAGGCACTGTCGTAAAGCACTTGCTCATCTACCACAATGCGGCCGCTATCGGGTTTCATTAACCCAGCTATTTGATTGATCAAGCTGGTTTTTCCGCAGCCAGAGCGACCGAATAGCGCAGTGATACCGGGCTTGCATTCGAAATCAACCGATAGCTTAAAGGATACCAATTGCCGGCGTAGTTGAACCTTAAGAGTCATTGCCCGTGCACTCGCCGGTTTAGTCGCCAGCCAAGCCATTCGGCTAATAATAAGGCGACAAGCGACAGTACAACCGATAACACCGCCAACTGCAGCACGGCATTCTCCGCACCGGGGATTTGCAACTGTGTGTAGATAGCGTTGGGCAGGGTGCGTGTTTCACCTGGGATATTGGCGACAAAAGTGACGGTTGCACCAAACTCACCCAGGCTTTTTGCAAAGCCCAGCACTGTAGCAGCGAGTAAACCGGGCGCTGCCAATGGCAGCGTGATCGTGAGAAAAATCAACAGGCGGGATGCCCCCAAGGTGGCTGCGGCAGCGTTGAGTCGCGTATCGGTGGCTTCAAGCGACAACACAATAGGCCGCACCATTAACGGTAGGCTCATCACCGATGCCGCGAGCACTGCGCCTGTCCACTTAAATGCCAGCACAATACCAAAACTATCTGCCAGCCAAGCGCCTATGGCCCCTTGCCGACCAAAAAAAATCAGCAGCGCGTATCCGGTGACAACAGGTGGTAATACAAGTGGTAGGTGTACGACGGCATTGAGAAGATTGCGGCCCATGTATCGACGGTTGGCCAAAGCGAGCGACAAAAAAAGCGCGATCGGCAGGGTGCATAGGGTGCTCCACATTGCGACTCTCAGACTGAGATGCAGTGCTTGCCAATCCTGTGGGCTTAAGTCAAACACATTTAACTCGCGGGCGAGAATCCCATCTCGACAAATAATTGAGTGGAGAGGGGAGAGCGTAAGAAGGACATAAAACGCGAGGCGCTGCCGTCGTTGTCGTCGCCAATTATAGCGGCCGGGTAGCTGATCTGTTCGCCTTTAGGTAAGTGGAGTTCCGCCAGCTTTTTTAGGCTAGGAACTGTTGCTAGATCACTCTGGTAAATAATACCTAGAGCTACCTCTGCTCGCTGTAGCAACGCAAGGCTGGATCGAGCGTCTTCAGTTGGCGCTAGACGTGGCTCTACAACGTCCCATAGATCTACCGCTTTAAGCGCTTCGGCTGCATACAAGCCCACTGGCACATGTTGCGGGTCACCGACCGCTAGGCGGTGGCCCTTAAGCCACGCTTGTAGTTTTTCGGCTGTAGGCAGATTTCCTGTGTTTTCGATTGTCGACTTTTCGGGTGCAACCAACAACAGTTTGTTGTGCAGCAGCGTTTTGCTTTGCTGCGCGCTGATCGTTTTGTTCTCGATCAGGGTTTGCATCCAGCGCGGGTTGGCACTGATAAAAATATTGACTGGCGCACCGTAGCTGATTTGGCGCGAAAGTGTAGAGCTGGCACCGTAGCTGAGTAAAACCTGTTGCCCATACACTTCTTGATAAGCTTGACTGATGGGCTCCATCACCGCTGCCAAGCTGGCCGCAGCGAAGACACGCAGAGATTTTTGCTCAGACGCTGCGGCGAATGATGCGCTCAGTAAAAACAGCAGCAGTAGTGTTGCTGTTTTGTAGACGGTGAGGCCCAGCGCAGTCGGTTTCAAAAATGCCGCTCGACGTTAACCCTTGGCGCCTTTGCCAACAAATGGGTTGCTGGCGCGCTCTTCACCGAGTGTGCCAATAGGGCCGTGTCCGGGGATGAATGTCATGTCGTCGCCGAGCTGCCAAATCTTGTTGGCGATCGTATCGAGCAGTTGCTGATGATTGCCACCCGGTAGGTCAGTGCGTCCGATCGAACCTGCAAACAACACGTCACCCATCTGAGCTGTGCGAGAATTCTCGTCGACAAAAATCACGTGACCTGGCGCATGGCCTGGCGTGTGATAGACCTGCAGCTCAACCTCTCCAACCTTAACTTTATCGCCTTCGACTAACCATTGGTCAGGTTCGACTACTTCCACGGGCGGCATGCCAAACATTGTTGCTTGTTGTGGCAGGGCTTTGAGTAATGGCTCATCGTCTTTATGAGGGCCGATGATTTTTACCTCAAAGTGGTTGGCGCATTCACGCGCCGAAGCCGCGTGGTCAATATGGCCGTGGGTCAGCAGAACTTTTTCCACTTCCACACCTGCAGCTTCTACAGCGGCATACACTTTAGGGAGGTCTCCACCTGGGTCAACAACGGCTGCTTTGTTGGTTTTTTCACACCAGAGAATGGTGCAGTTTTGTGAAAACGGGGTGACAGGGACAATTTGATAGCGCATGGGAGTCCTCGGCGCGATGCTCGCGCGGAAAGCGGCTGAAAAGATAGAGGGAGTTTACTGATAGCGATCGGCAGACGCAAAATGCGTCTTGCGATCAGAACCGGCGATTAGCTGTGCTGAGCGATCTCGACTGCGACGGCGGAACGTTGACTCAAGTTAAGTACGTTAAGCGTTGAGGTCCGGAATTAACTCGCTCTCTATTAGCTCTATGCGGTCACGGAGTAGCAGTTTGCGTTTTTTTAGGCGACGAATCTGTAGCTGGTCTGACTGAGGTTGTGCCGACAAGGTGGTGATCACCAAGTCCAGATCACGATGTTCGTGCAGTAGCTCAGTCATCATGAGTTGTAGTTGTTCACGCTTGGTTTCGTCCATCCGAACCTCTTGGCAGGGCGCTCCAGCCCACTTTCAATCAATGCAACCGATTGAACGGCTGCTGCGTTTGTGTTGTTTCTATTGGTGGCATGGCGTAGCGCTTGCAAATTCTAGCGCTGCTCACCACACTAACCAGACTTTCAGCCCCGCATTCTAACCCAAAGTCGACCCATCACACCGTGTATATAAGTGCAGAATCATCCCCGCGCGCCTACGCCCATTTGGGCGCCAGTGGCATCTTTCGTCAGTCGGCTCAAGACTTTATCGTCCACGAGCGGCTTCCCTTTGAGCCAGATGGCACGGGTGAGCATTTGTTGGTGCAAGTACAAAAGACTGATCAGAACACCGATTGGATCGCCAAGTGGCTAGCTCGCGCCGCTAATGTTGAAAAGCGTGAAGTGGGATATTGCGGCCTGAAGGATCGTCATGCCGTTGCTTATCAATGGTTTAGCGTGCCCGCTACGCATGGCGATCCCGATCTGAGTGAGCCACCAGAGGGCACGGTGATTTTGCAGACTATTCGCCACGGGCGTAAGTTGCGGCCGGGCAGTCACTTAGCCAATGCGTTTGAACTGGTACTGCGTGACATAAGTGCTCCAGAGCAGATGCAGGCCCAGTTACTTGATATTCAAGCCGGCGGTTGTCCCAATGGCTTTGGGGCGCAGCGCTTTGGTCGCGAGGGCGGTAACCTGCAGGCTGCGCTGCAATGGTTTGCCGGCGGGAAAAAGCCAAAAAGACATCAAAAGGGGCATTATTTGTCCGCTGCGCGTTCGGCAATTTTTAATTGTGTTTTAGCGCGTCGCGTTGCAGATGGTACTTGGTGTACGGCAATCGAAGGCGACCTGCTCAATTTGGCGGGTAGTGGCAGCGTATTTCCTTTCGAGATAGGCGATGAAAAAATAGCGGGGCGCCTGCTCGAGCAAGATATACACATCACCGGGCCCATGTGGGGTAAAGGAGAGGCGGTAAAAGACGTGCAGACGCAGTCCAGAGAAGGCGCTTGGTTAGGCGAAATGGAGCTGGCCTTGAGCGCTGGTTTGGAAGCCAACGGCTTGCGTGCTGAACGACGCGCTCTACGAATGTTGCCACAGGACATGCAATGGCAGTGGTCCGACGATCAGCGTGAATTGAGGTTGAGTTTCGCCTTGTCTCCGGGGCAATTTGCCACGGCTGTGTTGTTTGAAATAGGTGACTTTAGAGACGCCTCACTACCGAGTTAGCGCGTTCGGTTTCTAGACTTATTCTGTGTTAGCAAAAGGCGAGCTTTGTCTAACCTAGTCAGTATCACCAGCAAGATCAATAAAGGGTTCATACTGCCTCCACCGCCACCACCGTACAACTCGTCAGCACTTCGCAACTCAAGCACATCTGCGGTGGCCGCTGCATGCACAGCCAGCCTGGCGTCAATGAGTCCGCTGCCACAGCTGTTGTTGGGGCATTGGCCTGCGTCACTGACGGCTCGTGTATTTTCGATGAGTAGGTCTTCTATGTGGTGCGGCTCCAACAATGGGTTGGCCGCTAGCATTAATGCAGCCGTGGCGCTAACGAGGGGCGTTGCGATGCTGGAGCCGTAGCGAGCCTGATATAGATCATCGTTGCGTGCACTTTGACTACCGCCATCGTCCAGGGTTGTTAAACCAGAGCCGGGTTCACCGCCAGGCGCCAGAATATCCACCGCGTCACCACTGTTGTTGTAAGTGGCAAAGTTTCCCTCCCTATCAGCAGCGGCCACTGTGATCACACCGTCGCAAATCGCTGGAGAGTAAGGCTGCTCGCTGAGCGCATAGCCGCCATTGCCTATCGCCGTGACAACTACGGCACCGGCTCGGGTCACATCAGTTATGGCTTTTTGCATTGCTGAGTCGCAACTGCCCACATAACCAAGGCTGAGGTTGATGACAGAGGCAGGGTTGGGGTTTGTTTCAACGCCGCTGACTTGCAGACCAGCTGCCCAGCGTATGCCATCGATCAAGTCACTGACAGTGCCGCCACAACGACCCATCACCCGTACCGGCAGAATTAAAGCTAAGGGTGCAGCGGCGGCTAAACCGAGCTCGTTGTCATTTTTAGCCGCTAACATGCCCGCCACCGCCGTGCCGTGCCACGTGCTGTTGGCGACACCGCAATCGCTAGGGAAAACTCCTTCATCAATGTCGCTTTGACTGATCCAGTCACCGGGGTCAGTCGCGTCTGCGTCGCGACCGTCACCATCATTCGCCGCTGTGACATCGCTGACAAAGTCATAGCCGGGTAGCACAGTGCCCATGTCAGAATGCGTGCTGAGTATGCCCGTATCGACTATCGCGACGATGACGCTATCGAGCTGTTGTGGTGTTTCAAGAGCGTCGCGAAGTCCCGTACCGGCGATTTCTGTAGGTGGTGCGTCAAGATGCCATTGTCTGCTGGTCAAAGGGTCGCTGCTCAGGCCAGCAGGTAATACTCTGTTAGTCCGTTGCTCAAAGACAGGGTTGGCAATTAGCCGAGAATCAATAGACGGAGGGATGTCGGACTGGTTGCTTTGGGCCGGTAAAGAATACAGAAAAGTAAGCGTGGCAAAGCAGGCGATCAGTGAAGGCTTGTATGATTTCATTCACGCGATGGCGCAAAATCTAAGCCGCTTGAGGTGCAACTCAGTCGTATAAAAACAACTGTAGTTTTACTGTCTTACGGTTTGCGCTCTAACGTGCTTTTATACTGTCATTGGGTTTTCTGGCCGCACTCCAAATAGGCGCGAGTAGCCGCGCCGTGTTCAAGCGGTTTGTCTATGAATACGGTTTAGGCCGTCAGTTGTCTTGCAGCTTCAGCTGGGGCGCTAGCGCTCTTTCAGACGCGGCATTAACATCACTAAATTGCAGGGCAAAGTGCGATTGTCTAGCTGTTGCACGATTAGATTGTCCCAAGCGGTTGCACAGGCACTGCTGGAGCCTGGCAGTACAAACATATAGGTACCGTTGGCAACGCCACACAAGGCCCGCGACTGCAGCGTGGAGCTGCCAATATCTTGGTAAGAGATATAGCGAAACATTTCGCCAAAACCACTGATTTCTTTGTCGAGCAATGGTTGCACTGCCTCTGGCGTACCATCGCGACCGGTAATGCCGGTGCCACCGGTGGTCAACACAGCGTCGATGGTGGGGTCTGCTATCCATCGCGAGATAACTGCGCGCAGCTGGTAGATATCATCGGGCACAACGATTTTCTCGACGCAGCGGTGGCCCACACCTTCAAGGCGTTCGACTAACAGCTTACCGGAGATGTCATCCGCTTCGGTGCGACTGTCGGATGCGGTCAGTACCGCGATGTTTAATGGCAAAAAATCACGTTTTTGTTCGGACATAGTGGCTCTGGTCGTAGGGAGGTTGCACAAGTACTGTTACTATACTCGGTTTTACTTGGGTGCCACATGGCGCAACGACTACAGAAATTAATGGCCTCGGCTGGCCTTGGCTCACGACGAGGCCTTGAAGCGCTGATTGCCGCAGGCAAGGTGTCCGTCAACGGCAAAGTGGCGAGCCTTGGCGATCAAGCCGGTGAGGACGATCAGGTCACATTGGAAGGTATTCACTATCGTGTGATTGCCTCTGAAGGCGCGCCACGCACGCGCGTTTTGCTCTACCACAAGCCGGTTGGCCAAGTGTGCAGTCGCAAAGCTGAGCGCGAGGGTGATTCTGTGTTTGATCACCTGCCCAGAGTGCAAGGCGCTCGCTGGGTGTCGGTGGGCCGTTTGGATGTCAATACAAGCGGATTACTTATCTTTACCGACGATGGCGAGTTGGCTAATCGGTTGATGCATCCCTCCTTTGAAGTGCAGCGCAAGTACGCTGTTCGCATTCGCGGGCAAGTGGACGAAGCGATGATGCAACGCCTGCTGGATGGGGTGGAATTAGAGGACGGGGAAGCGAGCTTCGAAAGCTTGGATGTGGCTGGTGGCGAGCGTGCGAACACGTGGTATCACGTTACGCTGCGAGAAGGCCGCAATCGTGAAGTTCGGCGCTTGTGGGAGTCTCAGGGTGTAGAAGTTAGCCGCTTGATTCGTCTGCAATATGGCCCCATTACTCTGCCTCGAGGTCTGGGTCGTGGTCGCTATCGTTTTCTCGACGGCGACGATCTTCGCAGCTTCCTCAAGGAGTTGGGATTTCGTGCGCAGCAAGACTTGGTCTTGCAAAAGCAAAAGCCCGCACGTCGACCCCAGAAACCCGCGAGCAAACGTCGTCAGCGTGATTGATAAATCACGCGTGCGAGTGACTTAAAAGCAGAGTGTAAGATGAAAAAAGAAACGCTATTCCACGTACGGTTTATGGGCGAAAACCAGCGTCAGTACGATGTTTATGCTGAGGAAGTTTTCCAAGGTGAACTGTACGGTTTTGTGGTCTTACGCGGTTTGGTGTTCAATAAAAACAGCGCTGTTTTGGTCGACCCGTCAGAGGAGAAGCTCAAGTCAGAATTTGATGGCGTGGAGCAAACAATGATTCCAATGCACGCTGTCATTCGTATTGACGAAGTTAAAAAACGCGGCACGGCTAAGGTCACAGAGGCTGCTGGCGATGGGGTGGTCACGGCTTTCCCCAGCAGTATCTACACGCCTCGTAAAGACTCCTAAACCCAAGGCGGGGCATGCAAATGAACCCTAACAAGCTAAGCCTGCTTGCCTGCCAGCTAAGTATCCCAGCGACGGCTGATACAGCGGCGCGTGATAAGCACCTGCGTGAGTCTGTTCGTAGAGTGGGGCAAGTACTTGCGAAGCAGTCAGTTGACCTCGTCGTATTGCCAGAACTGAGTACTATCGACTACTCACGCGAGAGCTTTTCAGCCTTAGAGGCACTTGCCGAAGACTTGCATGGCCCCAGTTTTCAAGCGTGGTCTGCGTTAGCTCAAGAGCACCGCACGACTATTGTCTACGGCTTTCCACATCGAACCGAGCAAGGGCATTTTCGCATCAGTGCTGCTGCCGTTGGTTCCGATGGAGCTCTACTTGGATACTACGACAAATTGCACTTGGCGCAGTTTGGCGCCTCTATGGAGCAAGAGTATTTCAGCGCAGGTGATCATTTATTTGTTTTTGAAGTGGCTGGCTTTCGCGTAGCGCCGATTATTTGTTTTGATATTCGCCCGCCAGAGCTTTGCAGGCAGTTAGTGGTGCAGCATCAAGTCGATGTGATTTTGCACAGTGGTGCGTATTATCGCGACCGGTCTTTCAGCAGCTGGCACGCCTTTGCGCAAACACGTGCGGTAGAGAACCAAATCTATTTCTTGAGCCTTAATCGGGCAGGGCAGCACTTCGGCAATTCGCTTTTTGTACCGCCCTGGATTGATGACAATACCCTTGCTAGCAGTTTTCCCGAGCATGACGAAGCGTTTCAGCACTTAGTTTGCCACCGTGAAGTAATGGAGCAGGCGCGTAGAGAGTTTGCGTTTTTAGCCGAAAGGCTGCCGCAGTATGACTTGCCATTGTGTAGCGATAAAACCTAAGGCAATAGAGGGTTAAGGTATATGTACTCACCAGCGCTTGATAACACACTAAAAACCACGCTACACTTGACCGCTTAGCCGCGCTGCTTGCAGCGCGACTACAGGAGAGGTGTCCGAGTGGCTGAAGGAGCACGCCTGGAAAGTGTGTAAACGGTCAAACGTTTCGAGGGTTCGAATCCCTCTCTCTCCGCCAAATATTTAAACAAAGCCCTGCCCACTCGCGGGGCTTTGTTGTTTCTGGAATCTTAACAATCGAGGGATATCGAACCCAACAGAGGGTTCGACAAGCGAGGCACGAGCGCTGCATGTGCCGCAGGCGCACCTGAAGGGTGAGGAGCCCGCGACGAATCATCGTAAGCAAATCTCTAACGTAGGCTTTTATGGCCCTCAGGCCACACGAGCAATGTCACTCATGACGTGTGATGTACCGCAATGGTTTGCTTATTGCGTTATGAGTCACATGCAAACCGAGGCTAGAACACACCGAACAAGCTGTCTATCCAACACTCAGCACATCCCAGCATGCGCCCATGGTGTGATAATCCGTCTTGCCTAGCGGAGATTTAACATTGTCTATCGCAGAACCGTCGCGGTTGCGTACACGAAACCAAGCGCCGTGTTTGTGATCAATCATGTGCTGCCAGCTCCAATGCCAGATGCGTCGGTAGTCCTGCAAATATTTTTGATCGCCGGTCGCGCGGTACAAGCGCCAAGCTGTTGCAAAAGTCTCTGCCTGGACCCAAAAGTATTTTTCGCTGGCGCAAAAGCTGCCGTCTGGAGCAACGCCATAGACGATGCCTCCGTATTCATTGTCCCAACCGCTTTGCAAGGCTTGATCGTAAAGAGCTTGTGCTTTGGGTAGCCACTTGGCGTTGGGGCGCTCACTGTGCAGGATCAGTAGCAGTTTGCTCCACTCGGTCTGGTGGCCCGGTTGAAAGCCCCAAGGTTTATAGCGGTCATTAGGGAAATCGATATTGAACTGCATGTCTGCCTGCCAGTTTGTATCGTAATGCTCCCAGATCTGCCCACCTGATTGCTCGGCGAGATCAAAGGCGAAGCGATTGGCTAGTTGTTCGGCGCGGTCTAAAAAACGAACATCTGCACTCGCTTGCCATGCTGCAAGCAAGGCCTCGCACATGTGCATGTTGGCGTTTTGACCTCGATAAGGTGAGAGAATCTCCAGCGACGCGTCTCTCTCGTCGTTATAAGCTCCAGCCGCTTCATCCCAAAAGTAGGTCTCTAGAAAATCGAAGGTTTCATTCAATACGGTGGAGGCTGATGTGATGCCAGCGCGCAGACAGCTGGCCGCTGCCAACAAAACAAAGGCGTGTCCGTAAGCCATAACGCGGGTGTCGGTGATGACGTTTTTCTCGAGCAACCAAGCATAGTGGCCGTTGTCTTGTTTATGCGCTTGGCGAAGGTAATCAAGGCCCCATTCCGCCCATTCTAAATACTTTGCATTACCGTACAGGCGGTAGGCCGTGGCGTAGTTGAGTACATATCGTGCAGAGCCAACCAGCTGCCGGCTGTGTGGATCGTAGCAGTCTCCGTTATCTAGAAAGCAGGTGTAAAAACCACCTTCTGGCGAAAATACTCTTGGCTCGTAAAAGGCGAGGGTGGACTGGATGTGTTGCTCTAGAAAGTCGGGGCTTTCGAAAAGGGGGTCTTCGGGGCATACCATCGGAGTTTCTCCTGCGCTAAGCAGCTCAAGTATAAGCTGCCTGCAGGGCAAAACCATCCATACGCGATCAAAACTCGCCAGCATTTAACGTTAGCGTGCGAGCGAGAGTTGGTGTCCTATGGTTTAAACTTTGTTCTGCTAGGTCACTTTGTTAGTTTTTTTGTAGCGCGGATCATCCCACAGTTTATTGTCGATCACGTCTTGTAATATTTCTACTGCAGCCAGTACATCACTCTTGTCGATGTAGAGCGGTGTAAAACCAAAGCGCATGACATCCGGTGCACGAAAATCTCCGATCACGCCTCTGGCGATCAGCGCTTGCATAGCGGCATAGCCGTGTTGGAAAGCAAAAGAGACTTGGCTGCCGCGCACGCTGGCGTCCCGAGGACTTGCAAGCTTAAGCTCTGGACAGCGAGCCTCAACTTCTGCGATAAACAGCTCGGTTAGCTCAATTGATGCCTCGCGAACTTCATCCATTGTGACACCATCCCAGACCTTGAGCGCTTCTTCGAGGGCGCCTAGTTGGATGATTGGCGGAGTGCCAACGCGTAGGCGTTCTATGTTGGCCGCTGGTCGATAGTCGGCTTCAAATGCAAAAGGCGCATCGTGGCCAAGCCAGCCGGAGAGCGCGGGCCTTACTTGCTCGATAATGTCGGGGCGAACATAAATGAACGCTGGCGAACCGGGGCCACCGTTGAGATATTTGTAAGTGCAGCCAACAGCGAATTCGCACTGACAACCGGAAAGGTCAACGGGAATAGCACCGGCACTGTGGGCCAAATCCCAAATCATTACTGCGCCTGCTTGCTGTGCAAGCTGCGTGATGTGCTGCATGTCGTGCGTGCGACCGGTGCGATAATCCACTTGTGTGAGCATCACGGCGGCGATGGTTTCGTCGATGTTGTCGATTACATCTTCTGGGTCGACAACGCGAAGTTCGTAGCCTTTATCGAGTGATGTGATCAGCCCCTGCGCCATGTAGAGGTCGGTGGGGAAGTTGCCATTGTCTGACAGTACTACCTTGCGCTTTGGGCGCATCTCCAGTGCAGAGGCTAACGCTTGATAGACTTTGATAGAGAGCGTATCACCCATGGTGACCGTATCGTTTGGTGCGCCAATCAGCTGGCCAATACGATTTCCTATTCGCGCTGGCTGCGCCATCCAGTCTGCATCGTTCCATGCTCGAATCAACATCTCGCCCCATTCGTCGTCAATCACTGATTGCACGCGTTGGGCGACAGCTTTAGGTTTGGCGCCTAGAGAGTTGCCGTCGAGGTATATCACGCCTTTTGGTAAGTCAAATAGCTCTTTACGGGGTAAGTTGTTACTGCTCATTATAGGGCGCCTCGCACGTTCCAAAGTTCTGGGAAAAGTTCAACTTCTAGCATCTTTCGCAGGTATTTCACCCCACTAGTGCCACCGGTGCCACGCTTGAATCCAATCACACGCTCGACGGTCGTGACGTGATTGAAGCGCCAGCGGCGGAAGTAGTCTTCTAGATCCACAAGTTTCTCGGCTAGCTCATAGATGGTCCAGTGTTTTTCTGTGTTGCGGTAAATCACGGCCCAAGCGTCCTCAACTTCTTGATGGGCTTGATGAGGTGTTTTAAGTTCAAATACTGATGGCTCAAAAGTCAGTTTCAGTTCTTTTTCGAGGGCTTTGATCGCTACGTGATAGAGCGAGGGTTGTGCCATCTCATCGCTCAGCATTTTATGCAGATCTGGTCGATGTTCATGCACCTTGAGCAGGTTACTGTTGCGGTTGCCAAGAGCGAACTCTATTAAACGGTATTGATGCGATTGAAAGCCCGAAGAGTTACCAAGCGCTTCGCGGAACGTTGTGTAATCGCTGGGCGTCATGGTGCGCAAAACATCCCAAGCAGAATTGAGCTGGTCAAAAATTCGTGAAACTCGCGCCAGCATTTTGAAAGTCTGTTGATAATTTCCTGCTTGGAGAAAAGCTCTCGCTGCGACTATCTCGTGCAGCACCAGCCTCATCCACAATTCACTGGTTTGATGTTGAATGATAAACAGCATCTCGTCGTGGGCCGAGGAGATTGGCTGTTGCGCAGCGAGCAGTGTGTCGATCTGTAGGTAGTCGACGTAGCTCATGTCTTTTTTGAACGACATTTTTGCGCCGTCTTGGCTGGGGTCGTAGCCTTTACTCATGGTGTTCCTTCGCTGGAAAGTTGTCGAACTAGGCGCGTCGAAGCCTTTGCTGTTTCGTAGGTTATGTCTGTTTAGTATATATTTCAAGCTTAAAATATTTAGGGATAAAGCATATGTCGATTCAGTCTGCAGAGTGCTGTGAGGTGGCGCAGCTGGTTGCTAAGGTGTTTGATGCCGCTTCAAGTGCACCAGCGCCATGCGGAATGCCGCAAGCTTTTAGGCCGATGTCGATACTGCCCAATGCGCCCATAAGCATGGTGGCGTTGAGATGGCCCATGTGGCCAATCCTGAACACGTTGTCGGGCTTGCCTCCCCAGAGCTCGGTCAATGGGAGGCCAAGGCCTAGCGTAAGCCCTGTGTTCGTTTCGCACCATTGTCGAAGCTTGCCAGCACTGATGTCACCACTGAGGATGGTCGTGACAGCCGTAGACCGCGCTTTTGTATCACCGACGTTCAATGCCAATGGCCCGCCTTCGGACCAGGTGTCTACAGCTGCCCAGACAGCCGCAGCTAAGCTCTGGTGTCTTTGCCATGCGACGGTCATGCCTTCGTCAAGCAATATGTCTAGCGCGGCGCGCAACGCAAATAGGTGGTGGGTTGGTGGTGTGCCAGAAAATTTTTGATGGAAAACCTTACCGTGAACACGTGCCTCCCAATCCCAGTAGGGGCTACGCAAATCCGCGTTGGCATGCGCCTGCCACGCTTTTGCGCCGATGAAGTTAAACGACAGTCCAGCAGGCGTCATCAGGCCTTTTTGGCAGGCAGCGACGGTGACATCCACGCCCCAGCCATCATGCCAATAGGGCTCGCAACCTAACGATGCTATGCAGTCAACCATGAGTAGGGCTGGGTGCTGTGTGTTGTCGAGCGCAGCTCGCAGTGCAGGAATGTCGCTGCGAATTGATGTTGAGGTGTCGGTATGTGTGGTGATTACCGCTTTGATAGTGCCGTCGTCATTTTGCAGTCGCTGCTCTAGCACCTGCGGGTCGGCTGGTTGTTGTGCGCCAAAATCTAGTATCTCAACGTCTAAACCCATGCCGCGCGCCATGTCCGCCCAACCATACGCAAACCGTCCGCAGGCCAGTACCAACACCTTGTCTGTGCGGCTGAGCGTATTGCTGAGAGCTGCTTCCCAGGCTGCGTGCCCATTGCCAATGTAGATAACCGCATCACCTTGCGTATTTGCCACCTTTTGCAGATCGGGATACAAGCTGAGCGCAATGTCGATTAGCTCACCGGCGTAGATGTTCGGTGAGGGCCGTTGCATTGCCTGCAGAACGGCGTCAGGGATGACGCTAGGGCCGGGAATGGATAACTGGTCACGTCCATGGGATAGCATAGCGATGAGTCCTTTCAGATTGATGTGCTTTTGGGTGGGCTAGCAATGTTTGCATCTAGTGTAAGCAACACGATACGCTGAGCGTTGCAAGGGTATCTTTAACTTGTGCAGTTGTTTCGCTCTATTGTGTGCGGTGGTGCATAAATTTAAACTCAGATCGCCGCTCTGACTAGTCGCAGAGACCTCTTACTGATACCTTTTAGCTCCTAACAATTCAGAATGAAATAGAAATGAGTTCTAACGCTCTAGATAGATCAACCAGTCGTTTGCTGATCGGTGCACCACGCCGCACAGTCTCTACTGCTTTGATGAAAAAACTTTCAAAGATGCTTTCAGACTTGGAGCTGGTGAAAGAGGCTCACTTGCCCGAAATAGTCGAGCTGGGCACGGGTCGTTCGAGTGAATTGACGCTTCTTGTGGTGGTCGTTTCTGACTCAGCAGTAATACCTGTAACGGGTATTTTGGAAGTGCGGCTTGAGCATGGTTTGCCCGCTAATCAGCAGATTGCCCTGCGTGTTGTCACGGAGAGTTTCCCTCTGTTGCCAGTAGCTCGCAGTATTCAGTGCGTAGTCGGCTGGCGGGACTAACAAAAAACATTAGCGAGTGATCTGCGAACTAGTGCTCAGTTTTTGAGACATGTGTCAGTTCACTGTTTGAATTCGGTTACAGTTAACAGTATTGTAAATATAAAGTCGCCATACTGTGGTTCACAGCACCGAGCTAAGTGATGCTACGGCGCAGTTTTTTGAAAAAGGGAAGCCTTTTTTCGAGAAATTTATGAGCAGATTTTGAGAGGCTAGATGATGAAAACCTTAGCGACAAGTTCACGCCTAACGTTGGTTCTAGGCATGTTGATCGCATGCTCTGGATGCGCCGGGATGGTAACCGATAAATCGGTACCAGCGCCTACAGCCGCTGTTGTTGACGTGCAGCCCAGAGTGCAATCGCTTCGCCCTGGTGAGGGAATAACTCGGTACCCGGTAAAGATGCGCCAGTTACGTACTTTGGCCGTCGCTCCAACGGTTGTGCGGTAATAACGCTCTCTTTCACAACCGCTTTATTCTGAAGCGGTTAGCGCTCTTCATTTTTGTTCGCCTCTATATTTGCTTGTGCTCTAAGGAGCACTTTGCTTTAACGCAAATTTTTTTCTGCCGCGGGAGATAGCTCCTTCCAAAGAAGTGAGCCAATAAATCCAGTCCATTCTTCGCGCCACTGCACGTAAGTGTCGTTAATGTGGTTTCCTTGCTCTTTTATTTAGTGCGAATAGAGCACGATGCTCTAACTGTTGTGCAGAAAGAGTAGCGAAACGAATACCTTCGATTCGACTATAGCGGTTCTTCGAATGTTGTATTTTGCAGGTCAGTGCTTGTAAATTTCATAAAATTACTAATGCCACGATAGGCCAGCGTTTCCATAACATAGTTTAGTTAATTGGCCCAGCCGCTGATCGCTATATCGCAGCGATGGTCACACCCGTGCAATGGATAGTCAGCATTGCTGCTGCACCTGATGTACGGAAACCAGGTATCTTTGTTGGTAGGACTAAGGCGTCATTAGTCTTAGGGGTGGAGAATGATGTGCGAACATTCTCATGCGTGCTAAAGGGGGGTGACAGAAAATAACCGGGCGAACGACGAACTAACGTCGCCAATGCCGTCGTCTGCGACTACTGACATTAAAGCCGTTTAACCGCAATATTAGAAAAGCATCAGGCAAGAGGTCGCGATTATTTCTTCTGGGGCAGGCTGGAAGTGAACGAAGTTGCAAAAATCGAAGGCGGTTGAAACAACCCTAAACACTGTGACTGGTTAAGCGCCGCCTTTGCTTGATTTTCAATACTTAGTTGATCTCGCTAACTCCCGCAGTATCTGCTGAACTGGCGTTATTTTGCGCCTTGAGAGTATGTGCATTTTTTTCCAGCGCGACAATCGACTCGTCGCACCATGAGAGCATGGGTTCTGTGAACATTATGGCCATTCGAAGTGCCCGATGTAGAGAGAGATCAATACCACTAGGCTCTTTGTTGTTGGAATAGAGCTTTTCAATCGCATAGTGCGCTTTAAGCTTTTCTGCGTACTCAGCGCGAGCCTCGCGCACAACCGGTATGAGCGCCTCTGGCCCAACGACTGGCAGCGCCAGCATTCTGACAAGCACTGGGCTGCGGTACGCGGGGCTATCAATCGAACTAGCCACCCACTTTCTCAGGCATGTTAAGCCTTCTTCAGTGATTGAGTAAACCTTGCGGTCTGGTTTGTCCGCTTGAGCCTCGCGCTCAAATTTAAGCCAATTGTCATTCGCTAGTTTCCCGAGCTCACGGTAGACCTGCTGGTGGCTTGCCTGCCAGATTTGACCTACGGACTGCTCGAAACTCTTCACTATGTCGTAGCCACTTTGCGGCTTGTCTGCGACCAATGAAAGGATGACGTATCTAAGTGCCATGTGAAACCACCCATGTGTAGCGGAGCCTTGATCTACACCTTTGACTAGGTGTCCGCTGTCTAAAATTTGTTTGAGTATGTAGCGTTGATGTCCGACGGGATATGCTTCGCTAAAACCTTGAGTGCATGCTAACTGGGATTTAGCTGCCAATGCGGGGACTCTCGTCTCGGTTTTCAATCAGAAAAAGTGACTTGAATCACTAATGACAAATGATCATGGACAGAATGCCACTCAAGTCTCAAAAAAATGGATATAAAACACACTGGCGCCCAGGGCATATGCGAGAAAAGCAGCAGCTCAGCTACTGTGATTTAGCAGCGACAAATTCAGAAGGAATCTGAATTTTGTGAACTGGATTGCTTGAATTTTGCGTATCAAGCTTGCGAGTGTCAACCAGTGAAAGCTTGGAGCAGTAAGTTGTCTCGCGCGCTTATGCGCGCTTAACAATATGCAAGCCTGTTAAGAGCGTAGGTGTTTTCCGGCGGGGTCAAATGGCGCTTCGCCGAGAAGAGTTGCTCGGTGTGGTTTTCCTAATACAGCGACGTCAAACGTTGTACCTGGCTTCGCATATGCCGACTTGATAAAGCCCATCGCCAATGACTTCCTGACCGTATGTCCGTAAGTGCCAGTTGTCACCCGGCCAACCGCAGTGCCGTCGAGAGTAAATATGGGCTCGCCTCCACTGGCGTCTACGCTATCTGACTCTAGCGCCAAGGTGACTAGTAACTCCCGTGGTGTTTTATCCGCAAGTGCCAGATACGCTTCGCGGCCTAAAAATTCTGGTTTGCCTGTTTTGATGAGCCCTGCAAGTCCAACTTCTTGAGGCCAGTACTCGGGTGAATATTCGCGACCCCAGCTCCCGTATCCTTTTTCTACGCGCAGGGAGAGCAAGGCGCGCGCTCCGACGGCTTGTATACCAAACGCTTCACCGGCTGTTAGTAGGGCTTGGTAAAGCGCCAGTTGATTCTGTTCTGGCGTGTAGAGCTCCCAGCCCAGCTCGCCCGTAAAGGACACGCGCATAGCAAATACTTCTATGCCAGCCACATGCAAAGTGCGTGAACGCATAAAGCGAAAGCTCTGATTGCTCAGGTCTTCGTTGCTGAGCGTTTGCAGTAGTTCACGTGATCTTGGGCCTGCAATTGCAAAACCAGCCCAGCTTTCGGTCAGGCTTGTTAGTTCAATGTTTTTGTGGCGCGGGACCATATCAAAAAAACGTTTGTGGTATCGCTCGGCCATGCCTGAGCCAAATAACTTATAGTGATCTTCTGCGACTTTTGTAACAGTGAAGTCTCCGGCTATTCCGCCGTGAACACCGAGTAATGGTGCAAGGCAACTACGGCCTATGTCGGTCGGGACATTGTTTGCAATGACTTTGTCTAGCCATTCTCCACATGCTGGCCCAGTGAGCTCATACTTGGCAAAGTTAGATACGTCGATAATACCGACGCTTTGTCGAAGCGCGCGGCATTCTTTGCCCACGGGCTCAAACCAGTTCTGCCGTTCATAGCCATAAGTTTCTGTGGCTTCTGCAGGGCTGTTAGCAAACCACAAGGGGTGCTCCCATCCGTAGTTGAGACCAAACACGGCACCCATGGACTTTTGCAAGTCGTAAACTGGGCGTTGTCGGGCTGGGCGACCTGCTTCGCGTTCTTCATAGGGGAAGTGAATTTTGAAGCGATGACTGTAACTATCCATCACTCGTGCTTTGGTAAATGTTTTATCCGCCCATGCGCCAAATCGCGCTACATCCCAGCTGAACATATCTAGACTGGATTCACCTTGAACAATCCATTCAGCCAGCATCATGCCAAGCCCACCTGATTGGCTGAAGCCTGGAATAATGCCGTTGCAGCAGAAATAGTTTTTCAACTCCGGCACAGGGCCAAACAAAGCATTGGCGTCCGGTGACCAAATCATTGGGCCGTTGATCACTCGTTTCACGCCTGCCGCCGCGAGAGCGGGTATTCGCTCGCAAGCGCGCAGGACATTTTCACCAATGCGCTCTAAATCGTCGGGCAGTAAGTCGTGGCCAAAGTCTTGTGGCGTGCCATTCTCCGCCCAAAATTTTCCATCTTTCTCGTAAGCGCCAACCAGCAGTCCTGCGCCTTCTTGGCGCAAGTAATACTCGCCGTCGCGGTCGGCCACGGATGGTAAGCGTCTACCCAGAGCTGCCACTTCGGGCATTGATTCTGTAACGTAGTATTGGTGTTCGGTGGGTTGCAGTGGCAGTTCGATGCCTGCCAGTTTGGCGACTTCGCGACCCCATAAACCGGCGGCATTGACTACCACTTTACTTTTTACAGTGCCTTTGTCTGTCACCACGTCCCAGCCGCCGTCGTCGCGTTGATTGGTTTCCAGTACAGGGGTGAATCGGTGGATTTGTGCGCCGGCTGCACGTGCGCCTGTGGCGTAGGCTTGGGTGACCCCAGATGGGTCAACGTTGCCACCGTCCTGCTCGAACATCACACAGCGGATACCGCTATAGTCGACCAAGGGGTGCATTTGCTGTGCTTCTTCTATTGAAAGTTCGCGGAAGTCGACACCAAAGTATCGAGCCTTGGCTTCTTGGATACGTAATTGGTGCTCGCGTTCACGTGTCTGCGCCAAATACAGACTGCCAGGTTGAAACACGCCGCAGCCTTGACCCGTTTCGATTTCCAGCCGCTTGTATAGCTGCATGGTGTAGTACTGCAGTTTGGATATATTGTTGTTGTCGTGTAGACCGTGAATGTTTGCTGCAGCGTGCCAAGTGCTTCCTGAGGTCAGCTCATCGCGCTCTAATAACATAACGTCGGTCCAGCCGAGTTTGCACAGATGGTAGAGAATGCTGCACCCGACCAATCCTCCGCCTATGACAACAACCTGTGCTTCTGACTTCATTGTTACAATGCTCCGCGACGCCTAGCGTCAATCTGGGTTGGAGACCCTGCAGCAAATGGCTACACTGATCACGCTTGATTGATGTTCTATTCAAACTCGTGTGCGATCAACAAGACGAAGTACGCTAGACCTGCTTTGTTCTGTATTCGCCGCATTGTTTTGTAAGCGTCAAACTAAATATAATAAAAAATGATAAATGAACACTAAAAACAGGAAAATTGCTTTGTCTGATCGACGCAGGGTAGATGCCATTGTTGCAGATGTAGGTGGTACCAATGCGCGCTTCGCTTGGTGCAGCACTAGCGAAGAAGACGTTGTCATGCAAGACAGGCGTAATTACGCCTGCGCTGATTTCAAAGGTATTGCGGAAGCCTTTCAACACTATTGTGCTGATGTCGGCGTTGTCAGTGACAGGTTCTCCGCGGCGCTTGCTTGCCCCTGTGAGCACGACCAGATATCTCTGACCAATAACCATTGGGCGTTTTCGCGCAGTGCGTTGGTAGCGCAGTTACAGTTACAGGAGCTGCGCACGATCAATGATTTCACAGCGCAGGCATTGGCAGTGCCGCTGCTTAATGATCAGCAGCGTTATGTGCTGCATGCGGGTGAAAAAGTGCGAGCACCGATCTTAATAATGGGGCCGGGTACAGGACTAGGGGTCGGTGCTTTAGTGCCGGCTGCTGAGGGTTGGGTGCCGGTGGTCACCGAGGGTGGGCACGTGACAGCTTCGGCGGTAGATGCCCGCGATGTCGCCATCATCAATATTTTGCGCCAGCGGTTTGGTCATGTCTCTGCCGAGCGCCTGATTAGCGGCCCCGGTATTGTCAATCTATATCAGGCCGAGATGCAGTTGGCCGGGCGAGAACCAGAAGCGCTGAGTGCGGCTCAAATATCTGAGCTCGCGTTGAAGCAGGGCGATGAAGTTTGTGTGGCCGTTCTGCAGCGCTTTTGCCGCGTGTTTGGTGGTGTCGTGGGTGATGCCGTGATGAGCCTTGGTGCTCGCGGAGGGATTGTGATCGCCGGTGGCATTGTTCCGCGTATGCTTGAATTTGTTCAGCAAAGCGAGTTTTTGCCGCGACTGCACGACAAAGGGCGGTTCTCGCAATATCTTCGCAATATTCCAATTACAGTGATGATTTCGGGTGATCCGGGCTTGCTTGGCAGTGCCGCGGCACTCGGCAATGAGCATTTGGCTGATATGGGTTATGTCACTCGCGCTTAGTTTAATAGACCGCTGTATGGTTGCGGGCTAGCTACGGAGCTGTAGCGCTGCCGACCAATAGATTCGATCTAAACACCCCTCAATTGGGTGTTTTTGCCGGCTAGAGGCATAATGATGCCGATTAACATGTATGTGGCGCTATAATTCGTGCTATATATTCTTGTGTCGTATCTATCTGTGTGCGGCTTAGTGAAGCATCAGTTCTGCAAAACTGCTCTCGACAGGAAGTTAAGAGATGGGAATACTTGGTAAGTGGCGGGACGCCGAACCCGCAGTTGTCAGCGCAAGTTGTCGCGAGAAATTACTCGAGAGTGTGCGTGACGACACTGAACCAAATGAAGCCCTAGGCAGAGAGTTCGAGCGGCGGCATTCCATCGAGCCGACTGGTGTTGATCCGATGTTTGGAGGTAAGCACCCGGCGTTGCCCGTAGCCCCCCTGTCAGATGCCAAGCCTGAGCCTTCCAAAATTCCTCCTGTACTGCAAAGACCTGATAACCAACAGATGCGACTTATTGGTAAGCTCGAAGTGTTGCTCTCCCTGGCTGAAAAGCATCGCCTCATGATCGAACAGCAGCGACGCAATATTGAAACCTTGAACACGCTAAACCAGCGACAGAGTAGAGAGCTGAAGTATTTGCGCCACCGTCTGGAACAACACGAGCATGCCATTGAACCGTCGTGGCGGCGCCTGTTTGATCGCTTTGCACGCGTGCCACACCATCAAGAGCCATTCAATTAAGCAAAAAGGGTGATTAAACAGTCGGCAAATGAGCACAAAGGCTGTGTTCTTGCTAGACTTTGTCCTGATTCGGCTTTGACCGCCCCCGCCAACCCCTTTGGTGGTTCGGTGCGATTGCCAAGTGGCCTTGCGTATGGGCCACCACTGACGCTTATGAGGATACCAACATGCCTGTGATTACTCTTCCGGACGGAAGCCAACGTGCTTTCGATCGTCCTGTCTCTGTGTTTGACGTTGCCGCTGATATTGGGCCTGGCTTGGCAAAAGCTGCGGTCGTCGGCCGAGTGGGTGATCGATTAGTCGATACCAGTTTTGTGATGGAGCAAGACAGCGACTTAGCAATAATCACCACGCGCGATGAAGAAGGCTTGGAAGTAATTCGCCACTCTTGCGCGCATTTGATGGCGCAGGCAGTGCAGCAGTTGTTTCCCAGTGCTCAGGTCACTATTGGTCCTGTGATAGAAAACGGCTTTTTTTATGACTTCGCGTTTGAGCGCGCTTTTACACCAGAAGATCTGGAGAAGATTGAAAAGCGTATGACGGAGCTGGCAAAAGAAGCTTACCCGTTGCAGCGCAGTGTGAAGTCGCGCGATGAGGCTGTCGCCTTCTTTAAAGAGAAAGGCGAAGACTACAAAGCTGAGATTATCGAGTCGATACCCGTTAACGAAGAGCTTTCACTTTATCAGCAGGGTGACTTTATCGATTTGTGCCGTGGTCCGCACGTGCCCAATACCAGTTTTATCAAAGCGTTTAAATTAACCAAAGTGGCGGGTGCCTATTGGCGCGGCGATTCTAACAACGAAATGCTGCAGCGCATCTACGGCACCGCTTGGGGCGACAAAAAAGCACTCAAACAGTATTTGTTCCAGCTCGAAGAAGCTGAAAAACGCGATCACCGTAAACTCGGTCGGCAGTTAGAGCTGTTTCACCTGCAAGAAGAAGCGCCAGGTATGGTGTTTTGGCATCCTGCTGGTTGGACTCTGTGGCAGAGCATTGAGCAGTACATGCGTGAAAAGCAACGCTTGAATGGCTACCAAGAAGTGAAAACACCCATGGTGGTGGATCGCTCGCTCTGGGAAAAGTCAGGTCACTGGGAGAAATACAGTGAGCACATGTTCACGACCCAGTCTGAAAACCGTGACTACGCTGTCAAGCCGATGAACTGCCCTTGTCACGTGCAAATTTTTAACACAGGCTTGCGAAGCTACCGCGACTTGCCGTTGCGCATGGCTGAGTTTGGATCGTGCCATCGCAATGAAATGTCGGGTGCGCTGCACGGCATCATGCGCGTGCGTGGCTTTGTGCAGGACGATGGGCACATCTTTTGTGCTGAAGACCAAATCCTCAGCGAAAGCCTAGCCTTTATCGACTTTTTACACGAAGTCTACGAAGATTTTGGCTTTGAGCAGATCATCTACAAGCTATCAACTCGGCCAGAACAGCGGGTGGGTAGTGATGAAAGCTGGGATCGCGCGGAAAAAGCGCTGGCTGAAGCTTTAGATGCAAAAAACATCGCTTGGGATGAATTACCGGGCGAAGGTGCTTTTTATGGCCCGAAAATTGAGTTCTCCTTGAAGGATACTCTGGGTCGTGTGTGGCAATGTGGCACCTTGCAAGTCGATTTCAACATGACTGGGCGCCTTGGTGCACAGTTTGTGAATGAAGCAGGCGAGCGCGAAACACCGGTGATGCTACACCGAGCGACATTGGGTTCATTTGAGCGATTCATTGGTATCCTGATAGAACACCATGCGGGGAAATTCCCGACGTGGTTAGCGCCAACTCAAGCTGTTGTTCTGAACATTACTGACAAACAGCATGAATATGCGCAAAAAGTCGCCGATATTCTATCAAAAAAGGGTCTGAGAGCTGTTTCGGACTTGAGGAACGAGAAAATCGGCTTTAAGATAAGGAATTACACATTGCAGCGAGTGCCGTACATGTTGGTTGTTGGAGACCGAGAGGTTGAAAACAACGAAGTGGCAGTTCGCTCGCGCGATGGTGAGGATCTCGGTACTGTGCCATTGGCACAATTTGCCGAGGCATTGCAAGCGGAGGTCGCCAGTCTCGGACGTACCCCGCTTAAAACATCCCTGGAGGATTGACGCATAGCTTCTAAGAAACTGCGGCATAACGGTGAAATCACCGCCGCTGAAGTACGGTTGATAAATCAAGATGGCGAGCAAATGGGTGTTATGTCCGTTCGCGCCGCTCTCGAAGCCGCCCAAGAGGCGAGCCTAGATCTGGTTGAAATTTCACCGAACGCTGAACCACCTGTCTGTCGTGTGATGGACTTTGGCCGGTATCGATTTGAGCAAAGCAAAAAGCAGAATGCTGGCAAGAAAAAGCAGAAGCAGCAGCAGCTCAAAGAGATTAAATTTAGACCTGGCACCGAAGAAGCCGACTATAGGGTCAAGCTGAAAAAGCTGATCGAGTTTATCGAAAACGGCGACAAGGCGAAGGTTACTTTGCGTTTCCGTGGTCGAGAAATGGCGCACCGCGAGCTTGGTCTAGAACTGCTTCAACGTGTGGAAGCGGATATGGGCGAAATGATCACTGTCGAACAAAAACCGCTGATGGAAGGGCGGCAGATGGTGATGATGATGGCCCCGCGTAAAAAATAAGAATAACCTGCGGAGTTTGTTCCAAACTCCGCATATTCTGTTACAATGCTCGGCTTCACGGCCCAATGCCCCGTGAAAGATGCTTCGCAGTATCTTCGTGGGGCGTTTGTGTTGCCTGAAATTGCTGCTGGCTCTGTCGGCGGCGCGGGTTGCTTTTAGTAACTTCGCAAATGGCCCCGACGTCAGTGATAACACTCCGACTGACGCGGGGAATACTCTGAAATATTTGAGGAAACTGGAGTAGTTATGCCAAAAATCAAAACCCAGCGTGGCGCAGCAAAGCGCTTTAAACGCACCGGTAAGGGTGGCTTCAAGCACGCACAGTCGTTCCGTCGCCACATCCTGACTAAAAAAGACACCAAGCGTAAGCGTCAGCTGCGTGGCATGCATCAGGTGAAAGCCTGTGATGTCGCATCAGTTAACCAAATGCTTCCTTACGTCTAACACCGGAGCTGAATAATGCCACGAGTAAAACGCGGTGTGACGGCACGGGCCCGTCACAAAAAAGTATTAGATCAAGCCAAAGGCTACAGAGGCGCGCGTAGTCGTGTTTATCGTGTTGCCAAACAGGCTGTCACCAAAGCAGGCCAATACGCCTATCGTGACCGTCGCCAGAGAAAACGCCAGTTTCGTGCGTTGTGGATCGCTCGTATTAACGCCGGTGCGCGTCAATGTGAAACGACCTACAGCCGTATGATGCACGGCCTTTCTATTGCCGGCATCGAAGTCGACCGCAAGGTTCTGGCTGATCTAGCTGTTCATGATTTTCCGGCTTTTGCCAAAATCGCTGAACAAGCCAAGGCTAGTCTTCCTGCCTAGTTGCAGGACACAACAACTAATGTTGTGAGCATCAACTGATGCTAAAAACGGGAGTGGCCATTGGCCGCTCCTTTTTTTTGGCTGCCGAATAATCTGCAGACCAAATGCAAATTGAATTCACCCGAGTGCTGGGCGCTTGGATTTTTGAGGGGAAGACACGCCGGTGATCGACACTAATGAGCAACTGGCCAAGGCCTTAGAGGCCGTCGAAGGCGCCTCTGAGCTGAAGGCGCTAGAAGATGTGCGTGTGGCTTGGATGGGCAAAAAAGGCCACATCACGGACTTGATGAAAGGCATGGGTTCTTTGACCGCCGAAGAACGGCCGCTGATGGGGCAAAAGGTCAATGATCTGAAGCGCGCAGTGGTCAAAGCGATAGAAGAGCGCAAGACAACACTCGCTGACGAAGCGCTGCGCGCCAAACTACTGGCCGAGACAGTCGACGTCACGCTGCCCGGCTTTGGTCAGCAGATGGGTGGCTTGCATCCGGTTACGCAGACCATTGAACGTATGACAGCACTGTTTGCTCAACTGGGTTTTACCGTCGCAGAAGGGCCAGAAATCGAGAACGATTTTTATAACTTCGAAGCGCTGAATATTCCTGATCATCACCCCGCGCGCGCCATGCACGACACCTTCTACTTTGGTGACGGCAAGCTGCTGCGCACGCATACCTCGTCAGTACAGATCCGCCACATGGAGAAAAACGGCGCGCCGGCCCGAGTTATCTCCCCTGGCCGTGTTTATCGCTGTGACTCGGATCAAACCCACACACCGATGTTTCATCAGGTAGAGGGCTTGTATATCGACAAAGAAGTGGGGTTTTCCGATTTGATGGGGCATCTCGAACAGTTTTTGATCTTGTTCTTCGATCAAGAAAACGTAGAAATTCGTTTTCGTCCCTCGTATTTCCCGTTTACTGAGCCATCCACAGAAGTGGACATCCGCATCGACGGCGGTCGCTGGCTGGAAGTATTGGGCTCGGGCATGGTGCACCCCAACGTGCTGCGCGCAGTGGGTGTAGACCCTGAAGAATACCGCGGCTATGCCTTTGGCATTGGTGTGGAGCGCATGGCGATGCTGCGCTACGGCGCCGATGATTTGCGCGTCTTCTTCGAAAACGACGTGCGCTTCCTGAGTCAGTTTAGATAAGCCTTAGCGCCTGTGCGGGCTTTGCAAGCTAACAAATATAGGCGCGAACGGCTGTCAGGCCGCTTGCGTAAAGCTATTCCAAGGAGAGCCCTGAAGAATAGCGCAATGGTGCGGCAGGCTGCCGCTCGGAGACAGAACAGATGAAATTCAGTGAAAAGTGGCTGCGTGAATGGGTTAACCCCGCCGTGGATACCGATGCTTTAGCGGAGCAGCTCACCTTGTTGGGCCTTGAGGTCGATGGCATTGAACGCCCAGTAGAGCTGGGTGACAAGGTTGTAGTGGCGCGTATTGTCAGCATTGAAAAGCACCCAGATGCCGACAAGCTGCGTGTTTGCCAAGTTGATGCTGGCAGTGAGCAGGCTCAGATTGTTTGTGGTGCTGCTAATGCAGCTGTGGGGCTGGTAGCGCCCTTGGCATTGCCGGGTGCTAAGTTGCCCGGCGGTATCAAAATTCGCAAGAGCAAGTTGCGCGGCGTAGAGTCGGGCGGCATGCTGTGCTCTGCGGTTGAGCTGGGCATGGCAGAAGAATCTGACGGCTTGATGCCGTTACCAGAAGACGCGCCTATTGGTACGCCAGTGGCCGAGTACTTACAGCTCGACGACAACACCATCGAAATAGATCTGACACCTAACCGCGGAGATTGCTTGTCGATTCGTGGCATCGCCTACGATGTGGCTGCCACCAATAACATGCAAGTGGTTGAGCCTGAAACACCTGTTGTTACAGCGGTTATTGACGATAGCTTCCCTTTCAGCATTCAAGCGGGCAGTGGCTGTATTCGCTTTGCAGGTCGTGTACTGCGCGAAGTCAATTGTGCAGCAGAGACTCCATTGTGGATGGTAGAAAAACTCCGTCGCAGTGGCATCCGCAGTATTTCCCCCGTGGTTGATATCACCGCATTTGTGATGCTTGAGCTTGGTCAGCCGACTCACGCATATGATCTGGATAAACTGCAGGGTGCGATCGAAGCGCGCAACGCGGCACAAGGCGAAAAAGTAGTGCTGCTAGACGGGCGTGAAATAGAACTGGACGCTGACACTCTGTGTATCAGTGACAACAGTGGCGCTATAGGCATCGCCGGCGTAATGGGTGGTGACAGCACCGGTGTACAAACCGAATCCAAGAGTGTCTTTTTAGAGGCGGCGTTATTTGATCGCATCACCATCGCTGGCAAGGCGCGGCGCTATAACGCGTTTACCGATGCGGCTGCGCGTTTTGAGCGCGGTGTTGACCCCGAATTGCAAGAGCGCGCTATCGAACGCATGACTGCTCTGATCGTCGAAATCTGCGGTGCCAAAGTAGGGCCGTTGGTGGTCGTAGAGCAGCCAGATGCCGCCGAAGTCGTAGCGCCTGTGCCATTGCGTCGTGCGCGCATCTCGCAGTTGTTGGGTTGCGAGATCGCCGATGATCAAGTCGAGAGTGTTCTGGCAAGTCTCGGCATCGAGCTCACCGCAAGTGCCGATGGCTGGACCGCCGTTGCGCCTAGCCGTCGTTACGACATCCGCATCGAAGAAGACCTGATCGAAGAGCTCGCTCGGGTCTACGGCTTTCATAAGATACCGCGCACCAGCCCAACAACCGCACTGAAAATGGTGCCGGTCTCCGAGACTGAGCTGTCTCTGAAGCGAGTGCGCTCTGTTTTGGTTGAGCGTGGCTACCTTGAGGCCATCAGCTACAGCTTTGTTGATCCTGAGCTGCAATCGCAAGTAAACCCTGGTGTTGCGGCGTTGCCATTGGCCAATGCAATTGCTAGTGATCTCTCCGAAATGCGCACTAGCCTGTGGCCCGGTTTATTGCAGGCTGTCCAGCGCAATCACAATCGCCAGCAGCCTAGGGTGCGTTTGTTTGAAGTCGGTTTGCAATACCACCCGACTACCGACGGTATTGACGAGCGTAAGCAATTGGCCGGTGCTGTCTCGGGTGAAATTTGCCCAGAGTCGTGGCAAGCTGCTGAAAACAGTGACTTTTTCTCGGTAAAAGGAGATTTGCAAGCAGTGTTGGCGTTGGCTGGAACAGGCTGGCGTTTTGAGGCAGCTGAGCACGCAGCACTTCATCCTGGCCGAAGCGCGCGCATTTTCCGCGATCAAAAAGCCGTTGGCTGGATTGGAGAATTGCACCCGAAACTCAAGGAAGTGCTTGATCTGTCGACAAATACTGTGCTGTTCGAGGTTGAGATGTCTGCCTTGGCAACGCGCTCTTTGGCCCGTAGTGAGCCGCTGGCACGTTTTCCCAGCCTGCGCCGTGATCTAGCGGTGTTGGTGCCAAGTGATACGCCTTCTCAAGCCATAATCGACACCGTGCTTGGCGCTGGTATCGATAACCTAGTCGACGTCATGGTGTTTGACACCTACGCTGGAGAAGGGGTGCCCTCAGGACAGAAAAGTGTCGCTTTTTGCTTGATTTTACAGGACTTTTCACGCACTCTCGTCGATGCGGATGTAAGTCAGGCAGTAGCGAATGTGTTGGAACAACTGGGCAAACAATTGGGCGCCTCATTAAGGGAGTCGTAGATGGCCTTAACCAAAGCCGACATGGCGGAAATGCTGTTTGATGATCTTGGGCTGAACAAACGCGAAGCCAAAGAGCTAGTCGAGCAGTTTTTCGAAATACTACGTCAGGCACTGGAAGAGGGAAGAGATGTTAAGCTTTCGGGCTTTGGCAACTTCATCCTGCGTGACAAAAAAGAACGCCCCGGGCGCAACCCCAAAACCGGCGAAGAGATTCCTATCTCTGCTCGTCGTGTGGTGACCTTCCGACCGGGACAGAAACTCAAAGCACGAGTAGAGGCATATGCTGGAGAGCAGCACAGAATCGACGGAACAGACTGAGTCACTTCCGACAATTCCGAACAAGCGCTACTTCACCATCGGTGAAGTCAGTGAGCTGTGCGCGGTCAAGCCGCACGTGCTGCGATACTGGGAGCAAGAATTCCCAGAACTTAAACCAGTTAAACGCCGCGGTAACCGTCGTTATTACCAACGCCACGATGTGCTGCTGATCCGCCAGATCCGCAGCTTGCTCTACGAAAAGGGCTACACCATTGGCGGTGCCCGTCAGCAGTTGTCATCCGAGGAAATCAAAGACGACAACAATCAGTCGCAGCAACTGGTGCGCCAGTTGCGCACCGAGCTCGAAGACGTATTACGAATCCTGAAGGGCTAAAACGCTCTCAGGCAATCGCTGCCAGCTGACGCACCTAGCTAGCTGAATCCCGTCGCTAGATATTCTCTAAGTTAATTCCCTCCAGCTATTCCCATTCAAGCGCTTAGTCCGTTATACTTCGCAGCTCGGTCGGGACGTGGCGCAGCCTGGTAGCGCACTACAATGGGGTTGTAGGGGTCGGAGGTTCGAATCCTCTCGTCCCGACCACTAAAATTCAAAAAGGCGGCCCACGTTATTCGTAACTGGGCCGTTTTTTTTGGCTTAAATATTTGCCTAAACAGAGTGCCTGATGGGACTCGACGTGGAGAATCGCATGAGCGGCAGCAGTATCGGTAAGTTGTTCACCGTAACAACCTTTGGCGAGAGCCACGGCCCGAGCATTGGCGCCATCGTCGATGGCTGTCCTCCCGGGCTGCCACTCACCGAAGCCGATCTACAGATCGACTTAGACCGTCGCAAGCCTGGCCAATCGCGCCACACAACCCAGCGCAAGGAAGCCGACGTGGTGAAGATCGTTTCGGGAGTTTTCGAAGGAGTGACCACCGGTACACCCATAGGTCTGTTGATCGAGAACACCGATCAGCGCTCGAAAGACTACGGCAAAATCGCCGAACGCTTCCGCCCAATGCACGCGGACTACAGCTACCAGCAAAAGTACGGTCTGCGCGATTACCGCGGTGGCGGGCGTTCATCAGCGCGTCAAACAGCGATGCGTGTTGCGGCAGGTGGTATCGCTAAAAAGTGGCTGGCTGCAGCTTTTGGTGTACAGGTGCGTGGCTACATTTCCCAGCTTGGCCCTGTTGTGCTTGATCGCGATCACTTCGATTGGCAGCAAGTCCCTAAAAACGATTTTTTCTGGCCCAGTGCGCAGCAAGTTGATGTGCTCGAAGAAACAATGATCAACATCCGCCGTGAATTAGACTCCGTTGGCGCACGGGTAGAGGTGGTTGCCACAGGTGTGCCACCTGGCTGGGGCGAGCCAATTTTTGACGCGCTCGACGCTGACCTAGCGCATAGCCTGATGAGTATTAATGCGGTCAAAGGTGTCGAGTTGGGTGATGGCTTTGCGTGCGTAGATGCGCGCGGCTCAACGCATCGCGATGAAATAACGCCCGAGGGCTTCAGTGCGAATCACGCCGGTGGTGTGCTCGGCGGCATCAGCTCTGGGCAACACATTCGTGCCGCTATCGCACTCAAACCTACCTCCAGTATTCAAGTGCCCGGCAAGAGCATCGACGTCAATGGCAACGCCGTTGATATTATCACCACAGGTCGTCATGACCCCTGTGTTGGCATACGGGCCGTACCTATCGCCGAGGCGATGATGGCCATTACCTTGATGGATCATGCACTGCGCAATCGTGGGCAAAACGCCGACGTTGTATCGCCGACGCCAGTCGTCCCAGCCGGCGATCTCTAAAGACAACATGTGATTTGCTGATTTCTCCTAGATAGGTAAGCCTTCAGGCTTACAAATCAACGCAGTCGATTTCACCCATGTAGGTAAGCCTTCAGGCTTACAAATCAACAGGCAGTAAGGCTGAAGCCTCACCCACAATTAATTCGCCGTCTGATTAAACACCAGACTTTGGCGGCGACAGCCGCGTAGTCGATCTCACCTATGTAGGTAAGCCTTTAGGCTTACAAATCAACTAAGGTCTTGCCGAACAGTCAATGTCGGCAATAAATCGGAAAATGCAGGTAAGTGCTGTTCTGGTGGTGGCGACTTTCCGTCTCCGCTAAACAGCATTGCGTAACCGTGCACCAATGACCAAACCATTGACTCGGTGTTTAACGGTTCATTGTTAACGTGTTCAAAAGGTGCGCAAGCAGCGCGCAATATTCCGTAAGAAGCTTCAGCGGCGGCGCCTTTTTCTTTTGCAGCAATTTCGTCGCTTTGTTCAAGTGTGTCCCCAAAATACTGAAACATAAATTGAAATAGCGCCCGGTGCTCCTGAGCAAAAGCAATATAGCCTTCACAGATAGCATTTAGCTGAGCGTGAGGATCAGGCTCGGCCGCTTCTTTCGACTGGCGCATATGCTGCGCAAATATCAAATGGCCTCGCGCGACTATCGCCACTTTAAGGCTGATTAATCCACTGAAGTGATTGGCCGGTGCCGCGTGGGATACGCCTGCTAGCGCTGCGCACTTTCTCAACGTCAGTGCCGCTGGGCCACCTGTCTCGAGTAATTCAATGCCTGCGTCTATTAACGCTTGTCGCAAGTTGCCGTGATGATGAGGTGGGGTGGTTGTTTTTGGCTTCATTTGGGCGAGATTATCGCGCTATGTTGACACTGTCAATTTATGTGACTAATATTGACAGTGTCAATATCAGACAGGAGTCACATTATGCCGCTCTCTCGCCCCACCACTTTTTTACTTGTTGTATCCAGTGTATTGGTTGCGCTGGTTTCTTATCGTTTCGTTTTATTGGGTCTGCCCATGTCCTTTCCCGGGTTCTCCGGCCAGCTGGAAAACAACCTGACCGCTTTTACCGCTCATGTGGTTGCAGCTCCTATCGCGTTGTTGCTCGGAGCGGTGCAACTATTGGCGCTTGTTCAGGTTAGACCTGCACTACACCGCTGGCTTGGGCGCATTTACGGCCTGAGCGTTTTAGTCGGTGCTGTGTCGGGTTTTAGTGTCGCAATAACGGCGGAAGGGGGGCTGTCGGCTCAAGTTGGCTTCGCCGTGTTAGCTTGTGCCTGGTTAGTGGTCACCTTTATTGGTATCTCTCATGCCAGAGCTCGACGTTTTGTGGAGCATCGTCGCTGGATGATGCGCTCATTTGCGCTCACCTTTGCCGGTGTGACGCTTAGGCTGCAACTCATCGCTTTCACCGTCTTCGGGATGGAATACGAGCAAGCGAGTATTTGGCTCGCTTGGTCTTGTTGGGTACCTAATGCACTACTGATTGAGTGGTGGTTAAGGCGTCATTCTGTGGCCGCGTAATGTCTATTGAAGGGTCTGGTGACACTGCAAACTTCTCGTCTCATCGCGCCTTGCTTTAGCGCCACGATGGACTCGTTTCAATGCGGTTTGACTCTCCGCCGCCCTTGCGCGACACTAAACCTGACTAATTCCCTCAGGTATTCGGAGCAAGCCATGTGGCAGCTGATCAAAGAAGACATCAATAGCGTATTCGGGCGTGATCCGGCTGCTCGTAATGTGTTCGAGATCGTCACCTGTTACCCAGGTGTACACGCGATACTGTTCCACCGTCTCAATCACAAGCTCTGGGTGATGGGTCTTAAGTGGTTGGCGCGATTTGGTTCTTCGTTTGCGCGTTTTATCACGGGTATTGAAATTCACCCCGGCGCCACTATTGGTCGTCGCTTTTTTATCGACCACGGTATGGGCGTGGTGATCGGTGAAACCGCCGAAATTGGCGATGACGTCACGTTGTATCACGGCGTTACTTTGGGCGGCACATCCAGCTTTGAAGGCGAGGGTGGTAAGCGACACCCAACGCTTGGCAACAACGTGGTAGTGGGTGCGGGTGCCAAAATCCTCGGCCCCTTTAAAGTAGAAGACGGAGCACGCGTTGGCTCCAACGCCGTTGTGCTCAAACCTGTCGAGAGTGGAGCAACGGTTGTCGGAATTCCTGGTCGCGCGGTGAAAGCTCGTACCGAAGAAGACGAACGCCGCCAAGCGATGGCCGCCGAACTTGGCTTTGACGCCTACGGTATGACGGCCGACGCTCCCGACCCGGTTTCTAACGCCATTAACGGTATGTTAGATCACATGCACGAGATGCACGATCGTGTCGATCAGCTCAGTCGTGCTATGTGCGCGATGGGCCGGCAAGTCGAAGACCTACGACCTCTGGATATCGACTTTCCCTGCGATGATTTTGGCAGCGACAAAGCCAGCCCTTGTGCAGAGTCCGTCGCTGTAGTGCAAGGTGACGTGGAAGCAGCTATCGCCGAACAGATCGACGCGGCCGAGCCAGAAGTCACCGCCAAGTCGGCCAACGGGTAATTATCTATGCGATTGACTACACGCGGCCGTTACGCGGTTACAGCCATGTTTGACCTCGCAATTCACAGTCAGGTCTACCCTGTATCACTGGGTGAAATCTCAGATCGCCAAGGCATCTCACTTTCGTACCTTGAGCAACTCTTTGCCAAGCTTCGCAAAGGTGGCTTGGTCATCAGCACACGTGGGCCGGGTGGAGGCTACACCTTGGCCAAGCGTATGGCCGATGTCTCTATCGCGGAAATCATAGGCGCGGTGAACGAGTCCGTAGATGCAACCAATTGCGGTGGCCGAGAGAATTGCAAAGGCGATGCGCCGTGTTTAACCCACAACCTGTGGGCTGGCCTGACCAGCCAAATCAATGAATTCCTAGAAAGCGTGACCTTGGCCGATTTGCTGGCTGAAAACCCGGTCAGCCCCGAATTGGATTTGGCCGGTATCAAAATTGTACAAGAGCGTGTAGTTAACGACCCGGACAGTGAAAAACTCGATGGTTGAGCAGGCTGGTGTCTACCTCGACAATGCGGCAACAACCCCTGTAGATCCCAAAGTGGCAGCGGCGATGAGCCGTTGTCTCACTTTGGATGGCAACTTTGCCAACCCCGCTTCTCACACCCATCACTGGGGGCTAGCGGCCACCGATGCAGTTGAAGAGGCACGCGACGAAGTGGCTGCGATCACTGGCGCGGCCATAGAAGAAGTCGTTTTTACCTCGGGAGCCACCGAAGCCAATAACCTCGCCATTTTGGGTGTGGCACAGCGGCACGAGCCAGGCCACATGATATCGGTGGCCACAGAACACAAAGCTGTGCTCGATCCGATGCTACACCTGCGCAAAATGGGTTGGCGTATCGAATTGCTACCGGTTGGTGAAGATGGCCGAGTTGATCTGCAGCAGCTGCAAGATAGTATTTGCGACGACACCAAGTTGATCTCGGTCATGCACGTCAACAACGAAATTGGTGTTGTGCAAGATGTCGCGGCGATTGGCGCAATTGCACGCGCTCGTTCGGTGTTGTTTCATGTCGACGCGGCGCAGAGCGTAGGCAAGCTCGCGCTCGATATGCACGCGCAGCAGATAGACTTGCTCTCCATTTGCGCACATAAATTTCATGGCCCTAAAGGCGTGGGTGCGCTCTGTGTACGTCGCAGGCCACCCTTGCGAATTGGAGCCATACTGTTTGGCGGTGGCCACGAGCGCGGATTGCGTTCGGGCACTTTGCCTACGCATCAGTTGGTGGCTTTGGGTGAGGCCTGCAAAATTGCGCGAGCCAGCATGTCCACCGAAATGCCTCGCACCGCGGCGATGCGCGACGCGCTCTGGTCCGAACTTCAATCCATACCAGGCATCTTGCTTAACGGCAGTTTGCAGCACCGCGTTGCTGGCAATCTCAATATCTGTGTTGAGGGTGTTGAGGGCGAGAGCTTAGTCACAGCGCTGCAGCGTATTGGTGTATCGAGTGGTTCGGCCTGTACCAGTGCTAGCCTCGAACCATCACACGTATTGCGTGCACTGGGCCGTAAGCCAGAGCAAGCACAGGCCTCACTGCGTATTAGCTTTGGCCGCTTTAATGTTGAGGCCGATGTAGCCGTGGCGGCGCAGGATATTCGCCAAGCGGTGCAGCGACTGCGTGATATCGCACCTCAGGTCGCGTCATCGTGAGCGCACTTTAGCATGGCCCATAGTGAACACGTGCTAGAGCGCTTTCGTCATCCTAAGTACGTTCAAAACTCAGAGTCTTTATGCGTGGGGCGGGCGGGTTCAAAGCTGGCTGGCTCGCTGATCGAACTGCATATCGCCGTAGAACATGATGTGTTGCAAGCTAGGTTCCGTGCCTATGGCTGTCCAGCGACGATTGCCAGCGCCGATTTTTTAGCCGAACAACTGGACGGCTCAACCTTGCACGCCGCGCGGCCAGACAGGCACGACATCATCAGAGCCTTACAGCTTGGCCCAGCGCGACAGCACTGTGCAGCGTTGGCAATCGAAGCGATGGACAAAGCACTTGAGGCTTTGCCAAGCACCTAAATTTATTAGGCACGGCTAGAAATCGTGCACCTTACACTACCCGCGAAGCACGCAACAAAGCGAGCATGCGATACAGGAATACACATGACCAACAACGACATACTGCGCCGAGTGCGTTACATCTTTGATTTTGGCGACGACAAAATGATCGAGCTATTTGGCTTGGCTGAAATGACAGTCAGTCGTGCCGAAGTCAGTGCATGGCTTAAAAAAGATGAAGATGAAGGCTTTGAAGAAATCACTGATACGCAATTAGCGATTTTTCTCAATGGCTTGATTGTGGAAAAGCGCGGCCCCAAAGACGGTCCTTCTCCTGAGCCTGAAGCCCGTATCAATAACAACGTGATCTTCCGGAAATTGAAGATTGCGCTGGATCTGAAAGCGGAAGATATTCTGGACCTGCTTGAAACCGTCGACACAAAAATCAGCAAGCACGAGCTCAGTGCATTCTTCCGAAAACCCGGTCACAAGCATTTTCGTGCTTGTAATAATCAAATTTTACGGAATTTCCTCAAAGCGGTGCAACTGCGTGAACGCCCCAGCTCACCGTGGGATGGTGACTAAAAAGCCATGAGAAATGTCGAGATTACCCGAGAGCCTGTAGAGCTCTATAAGATCCTCAAGTTTGAAGGGTTGTTATCCAGTGGTGCCGAAGCCAAACTGGCCGTGGCCAATGGCTTAGTGCAAGTGAACGGTGAGCAAGAGTTGCGCAAACGTCGCAAAATTGTCTCGGGTGATGTCATCGCTTTTCAAAGTGAAACCTTAAAAATAATCAAAGCAGCCGAGTAACGTTAACGTGTTGTTGTGCTCAAAAAAGCTAAAAAATATTGCTTTTTCGTTGCTGGCTACGATGGTGCTGTACAGCACATCGGCGCGAGGCAAAGATATCGACCAATGGCTTTCTATTACCTTTGATAACGATATTTTTCTGGGCGATGACAGCGGCTATACCAACGGGATATTCTTCTCAGGCTTTAACGCCTTTGAAGGCGACTTCAATAATAATCAAACCGTTTTACTGAAACCCTTACGTCCTACAATGCCGACCATTGATCGGGTAGAGCGCGAGGCTGAAGCTTTCACTTTTGGTCAAATGCTGAGCACGCCCAACGATATTTCGTTGCTCGATCCACCGATGGATGAACCCCCATATGGGGCGCTGTTGTTTTACGCAAAAAGTTACTTGCAGGTAGCGTCTGATTACGCGGATCAAATCACGACAACAATAGGGGTTGTGGGGCCGACTGCTCTGGGTAAGCCCGCGCAAACTCTAGTACACAAAGCTACAGGCTCTGAACCACCAAAAGGCTGGGATACGCAGATTCGTAACGAGGTTGTGTTCAGTTTTAGCCGAGGTCGTCTGTGGCGCAATTGGGTATCAAGCACTGGCAATGCAGATGTTCTCAGCTTAGCCAGCGCTGATCTGGGTACTCTACAAACAAGCCTCCGCGGCGAGATCTATTTTCGTTATGGCCGTGGGCTCAAACGCTCATTTGCTACACCTCTACTCAGCAGTAGTCGTACCTCCAATCCGGTGGCTATAGAAAACGGATGGTACGTGTATGCCGGCTTATCTGCGGGGTCGCGCCTGCGATTTATCCTGCTCGATGGCAATACTTTTAAAAGCAGCCGCTCGGTCGACTATAAAAAAGAATATCTAGGCCTCACGGCAGGACTTAGCTACGCGTGGGAGCGATCGGGATTCACCTTTGCTGTTAGCGACGCCAGTCTGTTGCAGAAAATCGACGGCGATAAGTTAGACAAAGTCACCCAGTATGGCTCGTTGACGTATGCGTGGAAGTTAGGCGCTGGTTCGAGCAAAGCACACAGTTGGTTTTTGGCCACACCGGATGAGCAGAGTGAGCGAGGCCAGTAAGAGCGAGCAGCCTGCGTTTGCAATGTATTGCTTAATTGGGGTGGAGTGGGTCTAGTTAGCGGTTTCCGCAATTGACTGCCATCCTCTCAACATGAACAATCAGCCAAATAGCGGAGTTTTTGACTGATATGCAGCTGAAACGTAATTTTTTGGATCGTATTGCTGACTTTATTGCGGGGCGGTTGACTGCGCAGAGTTCTGGCTATGAACCTTACACGCCATCTGAACCACACATATTGCGTGAGGTTCTACAGCCCGGCGATATCCTGTTGGTGGAAGGCAATCAGAAAGTTTCCTCAGCGATTAAATATCTGACGCAATCTACTTGGTCACACGCGGCTTTATACGTAGGTGATGCGTTTCCACCTGACGACAAAACTGGCATCCGGCCGCAACTGATAGAAGTGAATCTGGGTGAGGGCTGCGTGGCGGTGCCGCTGAGCAAGTACAAAACCTACAACACGCGTATATGCCGGGCGCATGGTTTAACGCCAGAAGACCAAAACGCTGTTGTTGATTTTATGGTGCGCAACCTTGGTGTTGCTTATGACATGCGCAACATCATCGATTTGGCTCGCTTTCTAATACCCACTCCGCCTGTGCCCGTGCGCTGGCGTCGCAAAATGTTGGCTTTTGGTTCGGGCGATCCTACCCGTGCAATCTGCTCCACCCTTATTGCGCAAGCCTACCAGTCGGTGGCTTACCCCATTTTGCCCGACGTGAAGTTGCTCGAAGAATGCGTGGACGACAACTGCCGCAACTACGTGCGCACCGAACTATTACATATCCGGCACCACAGCCTGTTTGTACCACGTGATTTTGATCTGTCGCCGTACTTCCGAATCATCAAACCCACCATCGAAAAGGGCTTTGATTACAGAAAATTGCTATGGCACGAAGCCAAAGAAGAAGACGGATAAAAGCAAACATCGTAGGCCTGTACAATCGAAGATTGCACGGGCAATATCGCTCAGGTTGTTGCGCGAGCAGCCTGCGGCTGTTCGCACCTACAAAACATTACACAATCTGTAGGCCTGTACAACCGAAGGTTGCACGGGCAATGCCGCCTAGGTTGTTGAGCAAGCAAATGCCAGTGCATCTATCATCGTCGTTCTCGACCAGATTCCGCCTAAACCCCTTGGGCCAGCAAACTCTTCAAATAACCTGTGTCTAGATGTGCTTCCACCGCATCAGCTAACGCCTCTATCGATTGCTCGCGGCGCGCATTGTGATCCACACGCTGAACGTGCTGCACACCGGCCCATGCGAGCAGGGCGGCGCAGGCATCTGGCGCTTCAAACAAACCGTGCAGGTAGGTGCCCATCACTTGCCCATCGGCACTGATTGCGCCGTCGGGACCGCGCTCCAATATCATCGCCGGGTTATCGAGGGCCGTGCCTGTGGTATGACCCGCGTGTATTTCATAACCATGAACGGCTGTGCCGTCGTGCAACTGGCCGCTGGTATTGCGCAATTGCTTGTCCGCTTCAAGGGTGGTTTGCAAATCAAATATGCCCAGCCCGTCACTGCTGCCGGCGATACCCTCGAGGCCGAGAGGGTCGTGAATCTCTGTGCCGAGCATTTGCAGGCCGCCGCAAATCCCCAACAATTTGCCACCGTAGCGCAAGTGGCGCTCTATGGCGTCATCCCAGCCGTTACTGCGCAGCCACTCACGATCAGCGCGCACGCTTTTACTGCCGGGCAGGATAATCAGATCAGCCGGAGGCGGTGGATCGTTAGGGCCGACTAATGTCAGCGAGACTTGGGGGTGATTGATCAGTGGATCAAAGTCAGTGTGGTTGCTGATGCGTGGGAACACCGGAACAACAATCTTCAGTTTATCTTTACTGTCGTCGGCCGCGCTGGCGTTAATTAGCGCAACAGAGTCTTCCGAGTCTAGGTGCAAGCCCATCAAGTAGGGCAGCACACCGATAACGGGCTTGCCGGTTTTTTCTTCCAGCCAGTCCAGACCCGATTGCAGCAACGCGATATCGCCACGAAAGCGATTGATCACAAAGCCTTTAACGCGGGCTTGTTCGCTGTCGCTGAGCAGTGCCAAAGTGCCGTATAAATGCGCGAACACACCGCCACGATCGATATCGGCAACAATGATCACTGGGCAGTCGGCGGTCTCCGCAAAGCCCATGTTGGCGATATCGTTATGGCGTAAATTGATTTCGGCGGGTGAGCCTGCGCCCTCAACGATGACGGCTTCATACTGCTCGATTAGCCTTTGGTGTGATTGCATCACGGCATCTTTGCTGATGCGCTTGTAGTCGTGGTACTCGGCCGCGTTCATGGTGCCGATGGCCTTGCCGTGAATAATCACCTGCGCGCCCACATCGGTATTGGGTTTGAGCAGCACTGGGTTCATGTCGGTGTGCGTTGGCAAGCCACACGCCTGGGCTTGTAGTGCCTGCGCTCGGCCAATCTCTCCGCCGTCTGCCGTCACTGCGCTGTTTAGTGCCATGTTCTGCGGCTTAAACGGCACCACCGAAACGCCTTCGCGCTTGAGCCAGCGACACAGCGCGGTCACCAAGACGCTTTTACCTGCGTCGGAAGTGGTGCCTTGCACCATAAGTGTACTGCCAGACATCGCTCAGCCTTAAATCATATAAATAACCAGAGCAGACGATGCCAGAAAGCAGCAGACACAACAATCTTCGATTGCATACACAGGCAATGGGGAGTCGAACTTTTGCTTGGCCCCCGCATTCCGCTGCGCTGCATGACGGGCTACGCAGGGCAGTGGATTTTGTAGCCTAGTATGTAGCGGAGCGGAATCTAGGTAAGCCGAAGGCGCGAGTTCCCCGCATTCCGCAACACTACATGACGGACTACCGGCTAGGTTTGGCGGTCACCCAAAGGGTGATCTCTCCTTCGACCACAACGGTGCCATCGTCGCGCATGGCTTGCACTTTGATGGGCACGTCTTTGTCGGCTTCGAAGGCTGCAGGGTCAACGGTGGCGACGGCGGTGATGACTTTGGTGTGGGATTTGGCGGGGTAGGACACCGACATAGACTTGGGCAGCCAGCGCAAATCATTGGGAATACTCGCCTCGGCACACATGCCCATCGCCATCTCTAAGGCATTACAGATAGCGATCACGTGTACTGTGCCGATATGATTTTGCACGGCGCGGCGTCGTTTGAAAGTCACCACAGCCTTGCCCGGTTCAAGGCTCTGCAACTTGGGTTTCACCGAGCCAAAATAGGGGGCTCTAAAACACACCACGTGACTGAATAAAGTGTTGCCCAGAGGGTAGCTTTGGAACTTCTTGTATAAACCCAGCAGAGACATGCGCAACCTCAAACGTCGGTATCGGAAAGCGTAATCATAAACCGTGGCGGCCGCGCAGAGTAGTTGCACAATCGCGCATCTTTGCTCAATTGTTGTGTTATTTGCTGATATGACCGAAGGCGGATTATATAGCGCCCAGTGCCGTTGAGAGTTGTGTCCATTGTGCTTCAGTAGCGGGCAAGCCAAAGCGTATTGCCGCTGGCTGCGCAAATAAACGGGTAAAGACCGCCTGCTGAGCCAGCGCTTGCTGCAGCTCAGCGGCGTGTGCGCTGCAATGCCACTGAAACAACGCACTACCGCCAGAGGGTGCAAGGCCATGTTGCGCTAATAGTTGCACCATGCGAGTTTCGTCTTGCAACAGGCGCACACGCGTTTGCTTTTGCCATGTGGTGTCTTGCAGTGCCAGCGTTGCAGCCCAACGGGCTGGGGCGTTGATTGTCCACGGACCAAGCAGCTCTTGTAACTGTGCTAATAAGCCAGCTTCGGCACAAACAAAGCCCACCCGCGCACCCGCCATGCCAAAAAATTTACCCAGCGAACGCAGTACAATCAACCCCGTCTGCTGTGCGTGAGCACACACGCTTTCAGCGGGTGTCACATCCATAAAGGCTTCGTCGACCACCAGCCAGCCACCGCGCTTTGCTAGTTGCTGATGCCAGTGCAGCAGTTGCTCCGGTGCAAAGCGTTGTCCACTGGGGTTGCAGGGATTCACCAGAACCAACACATCTATCGATTCAATCTGGTTGTCGATATCCTGCGCGGAGATTTCTATCGTGTTGTGACCAGCACGCTGCCAAGCAGCCAAATGCTCGGCATAGGCTGGGCTCAGCACGGCAACGCGGCAACTCTCGCGCAGCTGCGGTATTGCCTGTATTGCCGCTTGGCTACCCGCGATGGGCAGCAACTTCTCAACACCATAGTAGGCGCAAGCGGCGGCTTCGAGGTGGTCTTCGTCTTCGGGCAAGCGCAACCAACAGTCGGCGGGAATAGCCGGCACTGGCCAAGCGCTAAGATTGATACCGGTAGATAGATCGAGCCAATGTTCAAGTGGAATTTTGTATTGTGCAGCTGCGGCACTGAGCCGACCACCATGATGCAACATAACAAGCTTCCTAGAGGTAGATGGAAAAATACAAGGCGGGTAATAATAAAGCCAAAATCCACAGCGCAACCGTGTGGTTTATCAGCTGCAGCGCTCGCGTAATATCATCAGCGGTAGGGGCGCGGCCTTCGCCTAACGCGGGCCGAAACTGCTGCGTGCCGTGGTATTGCGCACTGCCGCCTAACAACACTCCCAAGCTGCCAGCACCGGCGGCCATTACGGGGCCTGCGTTAGGGCTCTTCCAACCGGTGCCCTGTTGTCGCCAACAGCGCCAGCCGCGAAATGCATTGCCCAGTAAGCAATAGCTGATCGCCGTCAGCCGTGCCGGGATAAGGTTCAGCACATCATCGAGTCGGGCAGCGGCCCAGCCAAAGCGCAGGTAGCGATCGTTTTTATAGCCCCACATGGCGTCTAAGGTATTGGTCAAACGGTATAACACTACACCAGGCACTCCGGCAATAACGGCCCAGAATATCGCGCCAAAAATGGCGTCGCAGCCGTTCTCCAGAACCGACTCCACCGTTGCCCGTGCAATACCTTCTTCGTCGATATCAGAGGTGTCACGACTAACAATGTAACTGAGCTTTCGCCGAGCTCTGTCTAGATTATCCATGCGCAAGGCTGCAGCGATGGGCAGCGCGTGCTGCACCAGACTGCGCCACCCAAGAGCGAAGTACAACGCAATCACGGTAAAAATAGCGGACAGATCAGAGAGTTCGATCAAGACAGCGACAAGTAAAAATGGCAGCAGCAAAACCAGCACTGCCACACAGCCAGCAAGTCGTGTATCGCGGTAAAGGGTCTTTTCAACCGCTTTAACACAACGACCAAAACCGACCAGCGGGTGCCAGCGCCTCGTCTCGCCCAGTAGCGCATCGAGCAGCAATGCAGTTAAAACAATCATCGCTACTAAAAGCAAAATAAGCGCTCTGTCTGCGGGTAAGTAGCCTTGGTAAGTCTGTTACAAGCTACTGAGAATGTGGCAACTACGCCCGCTGCAGCAAGTTGTGCAGTGGTGCCAAGCAGCTTTAAGCAAGCCAGCAAACGCGTCGCGGCAGCGCGGCCAAGAGGTGTTGCTGCTACAAGTGACATGCTGGCGGCGTTGTTGCCAGAGGTGAGCAAAAAACGCGGGTTTAACTCGGCAAGCACAGCATTCCTGTTGGTGTTTGTTGTAGGAGGGCGCCTTCAGAAAACCGCAAAAGCACAGTGGAATGTACGGCAGCGTTGTGATGAGGTCAAGCTGTTGCATACTATGTGGCAGCCTAAATATTAAGACTACAGGCAGGACTGTAAAGCGACTGACACTGTGCTTTTTTTGCTATGCTGAAGGTCCGCAACCACTCAGTGAACCCCATGCAAATCACCGCAGTTTACGCTTCTTTATTAGCGCTACTTTTTATCTACCTAAGCTTTTGTGTCATTCGGCTGAGACGCTCGGAACAAGTCGCTCTTGGTGACGGCGACAATAAGCTGCTTAGGCGAGCTATTCGTGTGCACGGTAATTTTGCCGAATACATACCCTTCGCCTTATTGCTCATCGGCGTCGCCGAGTTCAACGGTTTGTCCGCGTGGGCTTTACACTTCTTAGGCGCCGTGCTGCTGTTGGGCCGTGTAGTGCACGCAGTAGGCGTCAGCAAAGCCAAAGAAGACCTGCGCCTGCGCATATGCGGCATGGTATCGACCTTCCTGGTCATCTCCGTCGCAGCTATTAGCAACCTAGTCTTGGCGCTGTAATGCGCACCTGAGCGCAAATACACCCAGCGATTCTTCCCGCTGGGTGTTGCGCTTACGCTCAGCCACAAAGCAACAGTAGGCGCAATAAGCCAAAGGCGCATCGCGCTTCCCACATCGCCTTAGCAAAGCACTAGCCACACAACTCCTGCTGCAATAGCTCTTCAATAACCACCACCCATATCATTTTGCGTTTCCCTGTTCGTTGCACTCAACATCAAACTAGTGGACACAAAGAATGAAACACCTGCTGTATGTATCGGCGCTAGCTGCCACCCTGATGATGAGCGCTTGCTCTGAATCCGACACTCAACGCTCAACCAACTCAGGCACTGCCGATAGCGGCGAATCATCCGACGCCAGCTCTGACACGAGCAGTAACAATGATGGTGGGACGAACGCGGGCGCAGACACAGGCGCAGGTGCCGAGCCTGTAGACACAGGCACAACAACGGGTGCAGGAACGGGCGGCACTGATACAGATGACACAGGGTCAAATGATAACTCTGGCGCGAGTAACCCACCGGTCGCTACTTGCAGCAACACCGACGTAGGCATCGCGTTCCAAGCGATCAATGCCACCCTTGTCAGCGATGTTAACTACAGCCCCGACAACCTGCTCGACGGATGCACAGACAGAGCACACTCATGGTCGGGTGATAAAGGCTCAATCGTCACCCTAGATGCCGGAGCCGTGCACCAAATACAAGGCGTGTACATTTGGAGCAGCTTTGCAAGAATGGAATGGTTAAAGCTAGAGTCAAGCGTCGACGGGCTAAACTGGGCAACCGACTGGCACGCTCTACCCACCAAACCCGTTGACGGCCCTGTGTATTACGGCTTGGCGGAGCCTGGCAGCAAACGCTATATACGCATCACAGGCTATGGCTCAATACAAAGCGACTGGACTAACCTCACCGAAGTGCGTTGGTCGTCGCTGGGCTATAACGTGCAAGGTCAACGCGGATTGCTTATTCCGTGGAAAGACCCAGGTAATAACTACTCCGGACCTGGCACGCAGCGCACAGCGGCCATAGGCACATACGAAACCACAGACCTGCGCCTTAACGTGGTGCGCAGCGCTGCAAGTGCCAACCAATACCTCATCAACACCTGCGGCCAATACCCGGTGATGAACTGGTACGCCACCGGCCACATGGACAAGTTTTTCACCGTGTTCAAGATGAACGGGCTCGACAACTATATCTTCGACTTTGATCACTATGACGGAAACGACGCCCACCGCGACAGCCTCAACCCAGCGCCGAAGCAATTTGAAGCGATGAGCGATCAATACTGGGAAGATCACGGAAGAGCAGCACAGGATGGTGATACCTGTCCGAACACGTATAACGACGATATTTGGTACAACGTGGGATATGCGTGGGGGGATTATCAGCGCGGTCATCTACAACCGATTACTTTGGATCAGTTTCAGTAAAAGCCTACACATCCCGACAGGTGCGACAACTGTTGCTCTGTCGGGTTAGCGCTTTGCAATAGAACGAGCGGTTTTTATATTGCGCGTAAAGCGGCAGCTGCTTTGCTCGTTGAATCGAAAGTTTGAGCAACCCAAAAATCGGCTGTTGTCGCGGCTGTTTGAGCGCTCACGCAGCATGCCGTCACCACAGCTTGGGCATCTTTCGAGCGAATGGTCGCAATCGGGAGCTGCGCACACAAAAGCGGTTTCTGTTGGTATGAGTGGGCCTTTTTGGCAGATGTCACAGGCTTGCACTGTGTGATTACATAGATGCTTGGGTTCAGTGCAGCCGTAAAACAAACCAAATTTTCCCTCAATGGGGACAAGCTTGCCAATCATGCATTCAGGGCATACGACATCGTCGACGAATGCGTTTTCCAAGTCGCTCAGGTGCAGCGAAACATCGTGCTTTTGTCGTTTTAGTTCCTTGATGAACACCGAGGCTTTGCCTAGCTCCGTGAGCACAAACACGGATTGCTTAGCCCGACTCAAAGCGACGTAGAACAGACGACGCTCTTCCGCATGCTGGTAGTCTTCTAGTTTGGGCAGAAGGGCTTCGAGCATGGGGTCTGTTGTCAGCTGGGAGGGGAAGCCATAGGTGCCATCAGTTACCCCCGTCACAATCACGTAGTCCGCTTGTTTGCCCTTGCACTTATGCGCGGTCATCGTAGAAATCGTCAGCTGTGGATACGGCTGAGACAGGCGCTTTATCTCTGCCTTGTCGGCCGCTGACTTGTTGTACCGCCCAATGATCATCACGCTGCCGCCTTGCGCGGGGCAGCGCTGTGCGATTTGTGCCAGTGCCTGTTGCAGAGCAATATCGGGCTTTTGGCTGATGATACATACTTCAGGGTTGGGGCTTTTGCTGTGAGTCGAGAGCGCTTTTTTCAGCTGGTGTGGGTTCTTTTGCACAAAGGTTGATGCCACACGCTCAATGCGGTCGTTGAAGCGGAATGTCTTGTCGAGACTAATGACGGCGGCCGGGCCAAAGTGTTTCTCAAACTCTGTGGTGAGCCGCACATCGCTACCGGCAAAACGAAAAATCGCTTGCCAGTCATCACCGACGCCCATGATGGCGCAGTTGTGATTGCTGCGGCGAATCGCCTGAATAAAAGCGGCACGGATAGGGGAGATATCCTGAAACTCGTCCACCAACAAATACTTCAGTCGAAAGGCGTTTTTGGTCTTCTGGTGAAAGTCAGGTGATTCGGCGTGTACAGTCGCCTTGTTGATCATGTCGGCAAAGTCGATAGATTTATTGGCGGTTAGCGTGGCTTGGTAGCGCGAGTACACCCAAGAGAATATTCTCTTAAATAGCGCCCAACGCTCGACGTTGTAATCACTGATTTGGCCTAGTCGAATAGCCTCTAAGCCCAATGGGGACGCTTTGAATAACCCGAGAAATCGAGACAACAAAGCACCTAATCGGCTGACAATGCCTAGCTCTTTTAACCGTGCAAACAAGCTATTGTGGCTGACCGGATCGAGTAGATCATCGAAGTCGAGCGCTTGTTGTTCGCAGTGCTCACGTAACCTTCGCTCAAGTGCCTGTGTCAAACCATCGGGTTCGGATGATTGATAACTGAAGGTTTGCAACAAGGTAGTGCCGTGCTTGCTGTGTTCAGCAATCTTCCACGCCATGCCCTCCTTGTAGGCTTTGGCGTCGATGTCGGGTCGGGTTTCTCCGGCTTTGTTAATGCCAAAGTGTTCTAGGTACACGTCAAGTGCGGGCAGATAAAAGTCTGGCTGATAGGTCTTGCGCCCGGGCTCTGAGCTGGCGTGCGGGTAGGGCCGCTCATACTCAAAGGCGATGCCGTTGCTGTAGAGGTAGTTGGCGATGGTCAGCTCTTCAAAGCTTTTAACCTGATCGCCCGACAGCGCGCGTAAGTCTGTGTTGCGCACATAGGTGTTGTAGTCCGCTTGCGAGCTGATGTCGATAGTGTCTGGCTTGGGGTAATAAAACTGCCCCACGTAGAGGCGCAGGTCTTCTGCCACTTCGTCGTCACTCAGTAGCGCTTCGATTTGCTGCTCTACATAGCGACCGTACAGCTTGTCATCAGTGGCCAATGCAGTGAGGTAGGTGCCGCGCTCGCAGTAGTTCAGTATTTTAAAACCAGCGCTGTGAAAGGTGCTGACTTTCACCGCTTCAAGGGGCGCGTGCAGTGCGGTACGTTCTTCTAGCTCTTTTCGGGCATCCACGCCAAAAGCGAGCATCATAATTTCATCGGGTGCGGCAAAGCCGTTGTCGACCAGATAGCGTGCTTTGGCGACCATAGTGCTGGTCTTGCCTGTGCCAGCGCCCGCAATCACCAGCACATTGTCTTCGTCCTGTACGCAAGCCATGCGCTGGGCTTCGGTGAGTGGGTGCTCTTCCAGTGAGTCAAACAGTGTTTTGTTTTTTGCCAGTTGCCCTTGCATCCACTGTGTATTGAAGCGCTCTCGAAAAGTGGAAGGCTCTGACAGATAAAAACGCAGCTTGTGCTCGATCGCTTGGGTGTTAAAACCTGCACTCGCCAAGGTGGGCAATAGCGCAAGGTCTGCGTCTAGCTGTTTATTGTCTTGCAGCACTTGCTTTAGCTGGCTGCTGCGAATATATCGGTCTTGTGCCGCTAGGCGCTGCTCAAAGCTATCGGCGTAGTGGCTCAGCCGCTCGTATGCTGAGAAGTAGTGCTCGTGCCAATAGCTGTCGCGTTCACCTATGGCGTTGCGCAAAAAATCTTCAAGCGAGCGTTGTCGCCAAAAGACAAAGCGTTGCTCAGCCCAATACAAGCGCATCAACACCGCGCCGATAGTCAGCTTGCATGTTTTGTCAGGCTCAGGAAAGGGAAAGTGGCTGCCATTGACCAGCAGGCCAGACCCATCTAGCCCTAGCTGATGTTTAGCGAGTAACAGCTGCAGCTTGCCCAGTTTGCATTGACGCTTGTGCATACTTTTCCCTGTGTGGTGAGTGGTGTTGGGCGGTGAAGAAGGCGATCGCTATACGGCAGAACGACACACCTACTTATTGGCGTGTATTTGATCAACCTTTAGTTACGCGTGGCTCGATGGCTGTCACTACTCGAGCAGCGATGAAACTTAAACAGTAGACCGGAACGGCGTAAGCCGCTCGGGCAATGCTGTACACGTGCCCGAGGGAGCTGACACGCGTTAGAGAAAATGAAGACACACTCAAAGGAAGGACACTGATTCTCTGCTTTACATTGGCAAGTGAAGATTGAAGGATCGGATCGTCTTTGTTTGTGGTGGTTTTTAGGAAGTGTGTCGATTATCTATCGACTGGGTAGGAGTGAGGGCGAGCGAAGGCTTGGAGACGGGTGTTGGGGTTGGATAGTTCAGTGTGAACTATGTCGGGTAGAGCTTTTGGCAACCCACTGTGCGGTGCACCCAATGTTTATTGGTGTTTATACAAGCTTGTTGTATTTGTTCGGTTGGGCCTATCCACGGGCCGAACGAATCTTCAAAGGTTGTTGTTATGTAAAGCCAAGTTTCAGTGTCGATTTTGAGGCGCTGCAGAATGGGTGGGAAGTGATTGTCAATGTGCCCGCGTTTGTCGTCTCGTATAGCCCGCCCAACCTAGGCGGTCCCGTAGTCGACTAGCTCGATATAGTCTTGCAGAGAAAAAGGTATAGCGCCGGCTTGGTCTTTTTGTTCACTGTCCTGAAAGGTGGCGAGGGCGGCTGGAATTGTTCCTTCTTTCAGCGCATTTATTCGTGTTTGGATACTGGTGTAATCACTGGTTTCGGGTGTGCTCGCTAGTTGAGCTCTGATGGGGTTGAGGTCGCAATAAGCCATGCAGGCGAGGATTGCTTGCTTGCCCAGTAGCGCTTGTGACTTAAAGCGCCCCTCATAAAACCTGCCGGTGCAATTGTCTTCTGCATTGGCCATACGAGCGATAGGCTCGTTTTAGGCCTTCATAAACCAAGAGATATCCATCAAACGTTTACGCCAGATCTTGGCATCGCGTTGCAGAATGATTGATTCAGCTAAGGGGAGTGAGCCTTCCTTGAGGTGTCTCTGGCTATTGAAGTTGCCTTGGTAGACTTTGTGCCATTGCTGCACCACTTGTTCTACGGACCAGTTTTGAGCTTTCTCCATGTCAACTCTTAACACCACGTGGTGGTGATTACTCACCACCGCGTAGGCGGCGAC